>Ga0115000_10004537_pt1 | contig 11351 bp, 10 predicted proteins | sample ArcticOcean_MG_C_6_FD_89690 | JGI IMG/M metagenome (GOLD analysis project Ga0115000, IMG submission 89690) | Marine microbial communities from western Arctic Ocean - ArcticOcean_MG_CB8_128 | ecosystem: Environmental > Aquatic > Marine > Oceanic | place: Arctic Ocean: Canada Basin | collected... | reverse complement strand
TTTATCAAACATCTTTTTAACTTTATCTTCTTGATTTGGAGTAGGCCATTCTAAAAAGAATGCAACTCTAACTTCTTTAGCAGCTGCATTTGCAACTGACATAGATAGGTTAAGAGCAACTACAGTACCAAGAATAAAACTAATTATTTTTTTCATTTTTATCCCTCTCGTTAATTTAATTAAATTATCGACATTAAAATTCAATTTGAAGGAGATGTAAAACAAAAAACAAATGTACACTTTCAGGTTGTACTATTTAAAGTCGTATAATAAAAAGATGTTAAGAGACAAAATAATTGTAGAAAACCAATAAATTTAGTCTAATAGTTTTGCATTAAACTGTTTACTTAAAGAGAAAAAATAAAATGAGCTCAGAAAATAGAACTTTAGTACCAAATTCGTTAAATGAACAATGGATGCCATTTACATCTAATAGAGATTTCAAAGCTAATCCGAGATTAATTACAGAAGCGAAAGGGGTATACTTAAAAACCCACCACGGGAAAACTCAAATTGATGCAAGCTCAGGATTATTTTGTAATCCACTTGGACATGGAAGAAGAGAAATCACAGAAGCTGTAACAAAACAATTAGAAACCTTAGATTATGCTCAACCTTTTCAACAAGGTTTCGGTGGCTCCTTTGAACTAGCTACAAAAATTTCAAAACACACGCCAGGTGATTTAAACAAAATGTTTTTTACAATTTGTGGATCTACAGCAGTAGAGACTGCAATTAAAATTGCTGTTGCTTATCATAGAGCAAAAGGTCATGCAGAAAGATTTAGATTTGTTGGCCGTGAACGTGGTTATCATGGAATGAATATTGGCTGTATTTCAGTAGGTGGAATGGTGAATAATATTAAAACGTTTGCAAGTGTTTTGATGCCAGGTGTTCAACATATCAGCCACACACATTTACCAGAACATAAATTTGTTAGTGGTCAACCAGAAACAGGTGATTACTTAGCAAACGATCTAGAGACAATTTGTGCAAATTTTGGTGGAGAAAATATTGCTGCTTGTATTGTAGAACCAATTGCTGGGTCAACAGGAACATTGGTTCCACCAATTGGATATTTACAAAAACTTAGAGAAATTTGTGATAAACATGGAATACTTTTAATTTTTGATGAAGTAATTACTGGCTGGGGAAGAACTGGCTCTAAATTTGGAGCTCAAGAATTTGGAGTAACTCCAGATATTATGACAATGGCAAAAGCTACAACTAATGGTGTTGTGCCAATGGGCGTTGTTGCTTGCAATGATTTTATATACGATGCAGTAATGGACGCATCACCAAAAGGTGCTGTTGAATTATTTCATGGATATACCTACTCAGGAATTCCTGTAGCAGTAGCTGCTGCTTTAGCTGTCCAAGATATTTTTGAAAAAGATGATATTTTTAATAGAGCAAAAAACTTATCTCCTTATTTCCAAAAAGGTCTATTCTCACTTAAAGATCTCGACGCTGTAGATAATATTAGAGGTTATGGAATGATGGGTGGAATTGATATTAAATTAAATACAAAACCAGGAAAAGCTGGACTTGAATGTTTTAAAGCCTGTTATGAGGCTGGTGTTAACTTTAAAGCAACTGGCGACTGTTTAATTATTGCGCCGCAATTTATCTGCGAAGAAAAACATATTGATGAGATTATAGATAAGTTAAGAACAGGTATTACTAACTATCAAAAAAATCAAAAAAACTAATAAAATTATTTAATCAGAGAAAGACAAATTGATTATGAAAATAGGCGTACCTAGAGAAATTAAACCTCAAGAACATCGTATTGGTCTAACACCTGAAAGTGTTAAAACTTTAATTTCAGAGGGACACGAAGTCTTGATTGAAAATAATGGTGGTTTTGAAGCTGGCTTTGAAAATGAACAATATAGCAGTGTTGGTGCAAAAATAATTGATAAAGCTGAAGATATATTTAATGATTCAGAAATTATAGTTAAAGTAAAAGAACCGCAACCAGGTGAAGTTAAAATGATAAGAGAAAATCAAATTGTTTATACTTATCTTCATTTAGCTGCAGCAAAAGAATTAACAGAGGGTCTAATTAAATCAAAAGGTGTTTGTATAGCTTACGAAACAGTAACTGATAATAATGGTAGATTACCACTTCTTGCACCAATGAGTGCGGTTGCTGGTCGTATGTCAGTTCAAGCTGGAGCACATTGTTTGGAAAAAAATCAAAAAGGACGAGGATTGTTATTAGGCGGAGCTCCTGGAGTAGAAGGTGGAACAGTAGTTATTTTAGGTGGAGGTGTTGTTGGGGAGAATGCAGCAATAATTGCTACTGGTATGGGTGCAAAAGTTCATATTGTAGATAAATCTGAAGCAAGGTTAAAACAATTAGTTGAAATGTTTGGGAGTAAAATTATCCCAGAACAAAGTGATAAAATAGATTTAAACAAGTTGGTAGCAGAAGCAGACCTTCTTGTAGGAGGCGTTTTAATTCCAGGCGCAGAGGCTCCAAAGCTGGTGACTAAAGATATGTTGAAACTAATGAAACGAGGATCTGTAATTGTTGATGTTGCAATTGACCAAGGTGGCTGTGTTGAAACTAGCAAGCCCACAACACATGGAGATCCAACTTATATAGTTGATGATGTTATTCATTACTGTGTAGCAAATATGCCAGGAGGAGTTCCAAGAACTTCAACAATTGCGTTAAATAGTGCAACATTACCTTTTTTAGTAAAACTTGCTAACAAAGGTTATAAAAAAGCACTAGGTGAAGACAAAAACTTTTTAGCAGGATTGAACGTTTGTAATGGAATGGTGACTTATAAAGCAGTTGCAGATGTTTTTGGTCATGATTACGTTGACCCAAAAAAAATTGTAAATTAAATTTTATGAATAAAAATTTTATTTTTCTTTTTAGATGGATTCATTAAAAAGTTTAATTGAATTAGAATTCCCAAAAATTAAATTAGTTGATGTAGGTGCAATGCTTACTACAGATCAAACTAGATACAAAAAATTATTAGAAAAAGATTTAGTTAATGTAATTGGCTTTGAGGCAGATGAGGATCAATATCTTAAATTACAATTACAAAATAAAAAAAATCCAGAATATCTAAACTACTGTTTAGGTGATGGAAGTAAAAAAAATTTTTATATAACAAGATACCCTGGATGTAGTTCATTGTATGAGCCCAATGAAAGTGTCATAAATTTGTTCACTGGAATAAGTGCAAGTGAAAAAGGAAATTTTAATGTTTTAAATAAAAAACTAGTCCAAACCAAAAGATTAGACGATATTATAGAGGTAAAAAGCACTGATTTATTGAAAATTGATACTCAAGGTTCTGAATTAGATATTTTAAAATCATTTTCAAATAATATTAAAAATACTCTTGTAATAGAATCCGAAGTAGAATTTGTTGAGATGTATAAAAACCAACCTTTGTTTTCGGATGTAAGCAACTTTCTTAAAGAAAAAAATTTTATTCTACATAAACTTATAGATATTGGAGGCAGACCATTTAAACCATTTAGCATGAAAGATAACCCAGCTTATCCAATGAGCCAATTATTATGGGCGGATGCAATTTTTATAAGAGATTTTACTAAGCTTGAAAATTTTTCAGACCAAGATTTGTTAAAAACATCTTTAATCCTTCATGATATGTATGACTCTTATGATCTATGTCATTTATTATTATCTGAATATGATAAAAGGAATAAAAAAGATCTTCATCAAAAATATTCCAAAATGTTAGGAAAATTTAAACTTGAATTAAAATTTATGAATTTAAAAACAGATATAGACAGCACAACCTCAAACTCATAATCTTTACAAATGAAAAAATTACCATCCAGTTGTAAAGTAGTTGTTATAGGTGGTGGTGTTATTGGCTGTTCTGTAGCTTATCATTTAGCTAAATTTGGTTGGAAGGACACAATTCTTTTAGAAAGAGATCAACTAACATCAGGAACAACTTGGCATGCAGCAGGACTTGTTAGTCAATTAGGACCATCAGCAGCAATAACTAAAATCAGAAAATATTCATTAGACCTTTATAAAGAACTTGAAAAGAAAGTTGATCATTCACCAGGATTAAGATTAAACGGGGCACTTTCAATTGCTCAAAACAAAGGAAGATGGCAGGAACTACAAAGACAAGCGACGACAGCTCAACTTTATGATGTTGATGTTAGAATTCTAGATAAAAATCAAATTAAAAAAGAATATCCAATTATAAATACAGATGATGTAATAGGGGGGATTTTAATGCCTGGAGATGGTGCGGCTGATCCTTCGGGTGTTACACATATGTTAGCTAAAGCGGCAAGAATGGAAGGAGCACAAATTTTTGAAAAATCTCCAGTTGAAGAAATTGTCACTAAGAATGGAAAAATTTCTGGTGTAAAAGTTAATGGGCAGGAAATTGAATGTGAATATATAGTTCTTGCTTCAGGAATGTGGTCAAGACAAATTGGAGAAAAAGCTGGTGTTAGTATTCCACTTTATCCTGCAGAACACTTTTATATTATTACTGAACCAATAAAAAATCTTTCTAAAACTTTACCAGTCATAAGGGATTACGATAACCGCACCTATATTAAAGAAGATGCTGGTAAAATATTAGTCGGGATTTTTGAAGGTAAATCAATACCTGCATGGGATAAAACAAATGTAGTACCAGAGGATTTTTCTTTTGGTGAATTTCAGGAAAATTTTGAACATTTTGAACCATACTTAACAGCTGCCATCAAAAGATTTCCAGTTTTAGAAACCGCAGGTATTAGAAAATTTTTTTCAGGGCCCGAGTCTTTCACTCCAGATACCAACACTTTATTAGGAGAAGTACCAGAAATTAAAAACTTTTTTGTTTGTTGCGGTTTAAACAGTATTGGAATTGGAAGTGGAGGAGGTGTAGGTAAAGCCACGGCAGAGTGGATGATGACAGGTCATATAAATGAGGATATTTTTAATTACGACATAAAAAGATTTCAAAATTTTCATTCCAAATTAGACTTTATAAAAAGTAGAATAACAGAATCTTTAGGTGATCTATATGGTATGCACTGGCCATTTAAACAACATAAAACTTCTAGGAATATTAAGACACTACCTCATCATGAAAATTTAAAAAGCTTTGGAGCATGCTTTGGTGTTTCAGGTGGATATGAAAGGCCTATGTGGTTTGCATTAGATGGAGAAAAAGCTGAGTATGAATACAGTTATAATTATCAAAATTGGTACCCTTCGGCCGAATACGAAACTAACAATACAATTAAAAATGTTGGCCTATTTGACTTAACATCTTTTTCTAAGTTTGAAATATTTTCAGATAAAGCACATCAAGAATTACAGAAAATTTGTACGTCAAATATAAAAGATGAATTTGGAAAATGCACATATACACACATGTTAAATAGTGATGGTGGAATAGAGGCTGACGTAACAGTTGTTTGTCTTGAAAAAAATCATTTTAGAATAATAAGCCCTGCTGCAACAAGAGAAAGAGATAAATTTCACATAAGAAAACATCTTTCTAAAGAAATCGAGTTAAAAGATGTAACTGATGATCTCTGTGTGTTTGGATTATTTGGACCAAAAAGTAGAGATTTAATTAAAACTATTAGTAATGATGATTTTGAGAATGATAATTTTAAATTTGGAACTGCTAAATTTATTTCAATTGAGGGAGTAAAAATTTGGGCTCAAAGATTATCTTATGTAGGTGAATTAGGTTATGAACTATATGTAAAATTTAAGGATTCTAAAAAAATATATGAATTAATTATAAACAAAGGTAAAGAATTTAATCTTTCTAATTGTGGCATGCACGCAATGGATATTATGAGAATGGAAAGTGGTTTTTTACATTGGGGACATGATATTTCTCCAGAGGAAAACCAGTATCAAGCAGGATTGAAATTTACAATTAGCTACAAAAAAGGTGCAGATTTTATTGGCAAACAAGCTCTTGAAAAAATTAAAAAAGAAAAAATTACAAGTAGATTTGCAATGTTTACCCTTAAAGATAGTAAACCAGGTGAGCCTTTATTACTCCATGACGAACCCATTTATATTGATGATAAAATTATAGGAAGAACAACTTCTGGCAATTATTCCTTTAATTATAATAAAAATTTATCTTTTGGCTACATCACTACAAATTTAACAAATGAAGAATTAAAAATTAAAAATTTATATATTGAGGTAGAAAAAAAAAAATATCCTACAAATATAGAATTTAAGCCATTAAAAAGTAAGGCAGCTCGACTTTCATAGAGATAGAGATACTAAATTTAATTTGAAACTTACGGCAATAAAGTGCGTAAATACTCAATTATTCATCATTTTAAATACATGTTATTGCATAAATTATGATTTGGTGATTAAATTAATTAATGCAAAATGATTATTTAAATAATAAAAAAAATTATTCACTAAATCATTTAAAAATAAATTATCCCATAAAACAAAAAATCCTCAAGCCAAAAAATGTTGATATTAATGAATTACTCAATGGAGTAAAAATTAATGAAAAAAATAAAAAAAAAGAAAGATTAGTTTTTTTTGGTTTAGCAACACTACTTGTAGGTGTTATGGGAATTTTTATTACTATTTAAAAATAATTCAGCATTGCACTAAAATAAAAATCTATCATAAAACAACGATAATTAAGTTACTGAGAAAATATCTTTATGATGAAAATAATTCTAAGAAGTATAATTCTGTGTTTGTTTTTAAGTGGAGAGGCATTTGCAGGATTAAAAGAAGCAGGACAATCAGAAGTGCCAACAGATATCCAGGATCAAATAAAAAAGCAGTATGAAAAAAAAATTAAGAAAAACAAAGGTAAAAAATTTATTCTTTATTTTTACACTGATGGTGGAAGCAATAATTCAGTATGGGAATCCACATTTGCAGATGAAATAACAGATGAATTGCATGAGAAATTTTTTAAAAAGTGCACAAAACAAATTAGAAAATATAAAATCAGTAAAACAGCTGAATGTTCTTTGTATGCCGTAAATGATGAGGTTGTTTGGAAATTTTCCACTAACACAAATAACAAAGAATTATCTGATAAAATAGCACTTTACTCAAAACCTTTTATTCAACCTGAGGATAAAAAACCAGGAAGATTTTTTGAAGATCAGCCTGATGTAACTGATGATTATCAAATTCATTTTAATTATTTATTGGCTACAGATAGTAAGGACAGTGAATGGGATATTAATGGAAAAATGCAAACTATCTTGCTTGAAATAAATGAGATCATGGCAAAAGAAACAGCTAAGCATAGATTATCTAATGGAGTAAGTAAAAAATTTAAATTTGATTATAGAAAAGATGGTAAACTTGATATTACATTCATACGTATACCCAAAAAAAGTAAAAATTTTACAGCTGCCAGCCCTAATAATAATATAGTGCCATATTTTTGGTTACAGGGACTTAATAATCCAAAAAAGGTTTACTTTAACTTTGCAGATATACCAGGTAATGAGGGTGATGGTGAAGCTGGACCAGGAGTTGGATCTGCTTTTGTAGGTTCGGCATCTGAAAAACAAAGATTAATAAAATTAACACTTCATGAATTGTATCATACACAAGGACAAGGTTTTGAGTGTGTCCCAGGAGTTAAGAATGGCCACTACACTAATAAGGATAAACCTACACATCTAGGCTGGGGACTAATGGCTGGTCCAGCATATATGCATGAAGAGAAAGGGTGTCCTCAAACTGCTGATAGTGTTTATTTAACACCAACATCCAAAAATTCATATGATCCATATAAAGTTATGTGTTTAAAAGAGTATGGAAATTTTAATCATCCTAAAGTTTTAAAAGCTTTAAAAAAGTTTAAAAAAAAACTTGCAGAAGGAGCACCTCCTCATGAACTAGGAGGTATTGGTCCTGCATGTAAATGGACTGTGGCGAGTAGAGACAGAAGTGCTTTTCCAACAAAATCAAGTGCAGTTTCAGATTTTGAAAGGTTAAAATAAAAGAATAATAAATTTCCTTTATTCATACTTTAGAAAATCTAAGTAAAAAAATCTAAACAGAGTCTAAATGTAATACTTAAAAAGCTAAATCTTCTTGAATCACATACGACACAATGAGCAAGGAAAATAGGGAAAAACTTGATTGCACAAAAAATAAAAAGTATTATAAATCAACAATAATTAAGTGGCGGGGTAGCTCAGTCGGTTAGAGCGCAGGACTCATAAGCCTGAGGTCAGTGGTTCGATTCCACTTCCCGCTACCATTTTAGGACTTTGATTTAAAATTATTAAAAAAAGTTTTTTTTATTATTTGACAATTAAAATTTTTATTAATATATTGATGGTAGCGCTGAGTTATGTTTACTTGCGGAGCGCTTTATAAATCCTGCTAAAGCGACACTTAAACCGCCGCTTTTGTTGGTGGTTTTTTTTTGAAGATTTCTCAAATTAAAATCGGGTATTTATAACCATATTGTGCACCCAGCATTTGCTTAAGCACTAAAAAGGAGAGAAGGGCTAATGTATACAACCCTCTTGTTAGTTAGTCATTTCTCCTCAATAATTTGGAGAAAAAATGACAACAAACAAACTAAAAGATAGACTAGATAAAGGACCTGTTATATGTGCCGAGGGTTTTTTATTTGAAATTGAAAGACGTGGATATATGGCATCAGGAGAATTTGTTCCCATGGTTTCCTTAGATCATCCAGAAGTACTTGAAAATTTGCATCGAGAATTTCAACATGCTGGATCAGATATTGTTGAAGCTTTCACCTACAATGGACATAGAGAAAAAATGCGCGTTATTGGCAAAGAAGAACTTCTTGAGCCATTAAATAGATAGGCTTTAAAGATCGCAAAAAAAGTTGCTCTAGATATACCAAAAGGAAGCAAGCCAAATTTGATGGCTGGAAATATATCTAATTCAAATATTTGGAAACATAACGACAAACCATCTCAAAAAGTTGTTGAATCTATGTTTTCAGAAATGATAGGATGGGCTGTAGAGGAAGGTGCAGATATGCTAATTGGTGAAACATTTTATTACGCTGAAGAAGCCTTTAAAGCTTTAGAAGTAATGAAAAAAACTGGTTTACCAACTGTATTAACGATATCTCCTATGGGCGAAAATAAAATGAGAGATGGAAAGTCAGTTGTTGATACATGTAAAGAGCTTGAGCAGCTTGGGGCTGATGTTGTTGGTCTAAATTGTTTTAGAGGACCCACAACAATGTTTCCTTTTTTAAAAGAAATAAGAGAAGCAGTTAAATGTCACGTAGGAGCCTTACCAATCCCATACAGAACAAGTGAAAATTATCCAACATTCTTTAATTTACCTGATAGGAGTAATTGTGAATGTCCTTCACCGCATGGAAGAACATTTCCAACAGCTTTAGATCCACATTTTTGTAATAGGTATGAAATTGGAAAATTTGCGAAAGATTCTTATAAACTTGGTATTAATTATCTTGGTGTATGTTGTGGAGCTAACCCAATGTTAATAAGAGAAGTAGCAGAGTCTACAGGACTTAAGGTACCTGCAAGTAAATATAGAGAGAATATGGAAAATCACTTTATGTACGGAAAAAACAAAAGAATTCCAAAACATATGACGGATTATGGAGATAAAGCTTAGGTATTTTTAGATTATAATTTTAAGCCCTTTTTTAAGGGCTTAAAATATAAGTTACCTTTTAAGGTATTTTTAGATAAACCCTTATTATGAAAAAATTAATTTTTATAATATTTTCTTTAATTTCATTAAATGCTTTTGCTGTAGAAAAAAGCACTACTTTCACGAATGAAATTTTCAAAAAAGCTCAAACTGAAGGAAAAATAGTTGTTATAAATTCGTGGAATGAGACATGTTACACCTGTAAAAAACAAATAAAAATTCTAGATCAAGCTGAAAAAACATTTAAAAATGTTTTGTTTTTAAGTTTTGAACAGACAAAAGATAAAGAAATAGCTAAGCTACTGGGTATTGAATATTGGACCACCATTGTTGTTTATAAAGATAATAAAGAAGTATCCAGAAGCATTGGACAGACAAAAAAATCTAAAATTTATTCTCAAATAAAATTACTTTAAAATTTTTTATTAAATATTACCAAGTTTAATATTTCTAGAAATATTTATATCTATTAATTTAGGCCTAGGTAAATTTAAATTATTCATAATTTCCACATAATCATCTTCGCTTTCAACTTGTAATCGAGGATTATATTTTTTTTCATCACCAATAGTGCTAAATTTTTTATTATTATAATCATGGGCTGGGTATAAAAGAGTTTCATTAGGAAGTTTTAAAAGTTTATTAAAAATGGATTTATACGAATCTTTAGCACTTCCATTTTGAAAGTCAGTTCTACCAGTTCCATTAATTAATAAGGTATCTCCTGAAAAAAGGTAATTGTTCATTAAAAAACTATAACTGTCAGATGTGTGTCCAGGTGTGTGCATTGTTTTTATTTCTAGTTGATCAATTTTAATTATTTCATCGTCTTTAACTTTAATTTCTAAAGCGTCTGACTGAGTATGCTCTCCCATTATTATTGCACAACTTGTATTATTTTTTAATTTAGAAGCTCCAGTTATATGGTCTGCGTGAATATGAGTATCAATGACTTTGACCAATCTTAAATCTAATTCTTTTAGTATTTTTATATATAAGTTAACATTTTCTAAAACTGGATCTATAATTAGAGCTTCTCTACCTTCATCAGAGGCTATCAAGTAAGTATAGGTGCTTGAATTAATATCAAAAAGTTGCTTAAAAATCATATAATTTAATATTTTTTATAGTTATCATAATAAATTTTTAAGAAATATTAAAAAATTTTTTTATTTAATTCTTTTTAAAAATGCTTATATAAAAGACAAGGGGTGTCGTAACTGACTGAGATTAAACCCTAATAACCTGTCCGGTAATTCAGAAAGGGAGAATAATGGATAACATTAATTATATAAGTCAATCAACATCATTAACAATAGTAATAGTAATAAGCGTAATATTTACATTAATTGGATTAGCTTATTCTAAAAAATATCAAGGATTAAGTAATTATCTAACAGCCAATAGAAATATTGGGTTTTTTTCATTAAGCACCAGTTTGGTTGCATCAGCACTAGGTGCGTGGATTTTATTTGGTCCAGCTTCTGCCGCTACGTGGGGTGGAATAGGAGCCGTTATTGGTTATGCTCTAGGAACAGCTTTTCCAATGATTTTTTTAATTTCATTAGGAAAAAAAATAAGAAATGAATTTCCTAAAGGTTCAACTTTAATTGAATTTTTAAGAAAACGGTTTGGTGTGAGCTTATTCAAATTAATCTTACTGATGACAGTTTTTTATATGTTTATCTTTTTA
>Ga0115000_10004534_pt1 | contig 11354 bp, 16 predicted proteins | sample ArcticOcean_MG_C_6_FD_89690 | JGI IMG/M metagenome (GOLD analysis project Ga0115000, IMG submission 89690) | Marine microbial communities from western Arctic Ocean - ArcticOcean_MG_CB8_128 | ecosystem: Environmental > Aquatic > Marine > Oceanic | place: Arctic Ocean: Canada Basin | collected... | reverse complement strand
TTAACGCTCTTCCACCCGGACGTTTTATTGAGCTTGAGCTATTCTTAATCTCAACTGACCGTGACGCAACACCAGTTTTACGAGGCATAGATGTGCGTTTCCAGTGCGAAATAGAAGAGTAGGATTTGAAATGAAGCCCGGAGATTTAGTACAGAGCAACATATTCAGCGCCAACGGCTCGGGAGGCTACGGGCTTGTAATGGGCTCATGCGACACCGATGAGCACTGGAATGTATGGTGGGTTGGCGATACTACCCCCGTTGGTAAAATGGTAGAGGACTACCCTCACGGCGCAATTATTGATATTCACGAAGATGACATAGTTGTTGTTTCTGCGGGCATAGAAAAAGAAAATAAAGAATGAGGGCTGGCGACCTCGTAAGATTCAAAACGGACCTTGCAGAGGAGTGGAAAATAGGACTTTTAAAGCAATACCATACCTGGGAAAAAATAGCAACGATTATTTATAACGGAAAAGAGATAAGAGTTGCCGCCTCTCTGACCGAGGTATATAAGAGGGCTAAAAGAACTTAGGGCTACTATTTACAGTAGCACTCGCAAGGACTCACAAAGGACACCTCACCCATGAAGATAAAAAGAGACATTATTGAAGAAGTAGTTAAAAGATTTCTTAAAGAATCTAAGTTGACGGAAGAAGGTTCCGGAGGATGGCCCGCTAAGCCTCCCAAAAAGCATCCGGTTTCTGAGTCCGGTGGACCATCTTCAGAAGAAGTGGTTGCTATCTTCCAGAAACTTGCTTCAATGAGCCCTCCCCAGGATGCAGAAAAAGAACTAGCCCAAATGGGCGGACCGGAATCTTTAGTTAAAAACTACGAGTTACTTCGAGGACAGTTTGCAAACTCGTCTAAAAATCCTGATAGAATCAAAATGCCAGTGGTGGACCCAGTCAAGGACCTGAAGGATTTAGAGAACCGGATCGCCAAAGGAGCCCTAGACTTGAAACCCCCCTATGCTGACTTAGATCTCGACGGACATAAATCCAAAGAATCTGGAGCAGCCAACCGAAAAGATAAAGTGACCCTAAGGAAAAACGAAGCACTAGTCAAAAAAATCGCCCAGCTTATTATAGAGAGAAAACAGTCCATTCGAGAGCAGGGGGATATTGATCAAGTACATCCTCAAGGACTTAATAAGATGCCTAAGCAAGTGCGGGCTGATTACCTAACTAAGGGACTTAAAGATGGTGATAAGACAGATGATTCTGCTGTCACTATGACTCCTGAAATCATCACTGTCGGCGATGCATTCCCCACCCAGTCCCAGGTGTATGTGGACAAGAGCTTGTGGAATATTTTGAATTTTACCGGCACCGCACCCGGCGAAGAAGCTTTTGCGAAAAAGAACGATATTATCGCCATTAAGTCCGGAGACCAAAACTATATCCTTGATGGTCACCACCGATGGTCTGCCGCTATGTTGTCCGGAGGACCGACGGCTAAACTAAAAGTGAATTTAATCCAGGGGTTAGAAATATCTCCTGCCATCGCTGCCCTAAGATCTTATGGTAACGCTCGTGGCAACCAACAAAAGGGATAAGCAGAATGAAAATTACAAAGTCATACTTAAAAGAAATTATTAAAGAGGAGATATCTAACCTCTCTCCTCCGCCCGAAGAAGAACAGCAAGAGAATCCCAACGCTCCGGCGGGAGACAAAACCGCCAAAAGGGCCGGCAATCAATCTGTAAGGCTTGCGGATGAGCTGGTCGATAACATGCTGGAAAAATCCTCTAGCCTAGTAAAGAGGCTAGAACAACTGCGAGACAACGACCAAAAAAGGCTAGCGCTGACCAGGTCCGTTTTAGTAAAAATAGTAGGAATGGAGCCCGACAAGATCGACAAAATGCTTCAACTGCTAGTCCAGGGCGTGAAACAATAAACAATAAATAATAAACTATTTATACCTACACAGGAGGTGTAGTAGATATGCACGAAAAAGTAGACCAATGGCTCGGTAAGTGGGCCTCACGAAAATTAATAGTATGGGGAACTTCCACTGTATTCTTGGCGACTGGATCACTGACGAGCGGTGATTGGGTTGCTGTGTCTCTAGCCTACATAGGGCTCCAGGGAGCAGCCGATATAGCGGCTAAGTGGAAGCATGGCTGATGAAAGCCTTATGGTATAAAGCCAAGGAACTTTGGTGGAAAGCGGCGCTAGGGATTATTTTCCTCGCCGGACTCCTGATCTATTTTTACCGCCTGCTAAAACCAGCAGACAACAATCTAGGTTATTTGGACGCAATAAAAATAGAAGCAACGTCAGCCTTAAAGGAAAATGAGTTGCGTGGTAGACTAGAGAAAGATAGGATTGGGGCAGTTAAGAATATCTTTAAAAGTCGTTTAGAAGATACAAGAAAAATAAACGATCGAGAAGAACGCTTGAAAGCCCTAATTAGACTTCACGAAGAACTAGACATTTGAGGAGAGCAGAAAAATGGTAGAGATTCCCACACTAGACATCGAGGATTACGATCCCGATCTAAATGAAGAAGAAGAGGCTGTTGAGGATAAGTCCGGCGGCGCTCTCACTTACGCTATCGTTGGTGCAGGTCAAGGTGGAGGTCGTATGGCCAAAGCGTTTTATGATATGGGCTACGCCAAAACTGTTGCTGTAAACACCGCACGCTCAGACCTTAACGGGCTGGACATCCCCGAGGAACAGAAGTTTCTCGTTGACGAACACGGTGAGCAAGGTGCCGGCAAAGACCAAGCCAAAGCCCAAGCGGCCATCGAACGTAAGGAGCAGGAGGTGTTTAACCTCTTTCGTGAGGTCTTCGGAACCAATGTTGACCGCATCTTAATTTGCTTAGGTGTCTCTGGCGGCTCTGGCGGCGGAACAGTCAACACCCTCATCAAGGTAGCAAAGAAATACTTCACCTATATCGGAGTTGAAGATGCAGATCAGCGTGTCGGTGTGGTAGCATCCCTACCTACGGCAGGAGAATCAGCCTCTCCTACTGTCGCCAAAAATGCTCACGCTCGCATGACCCAACTTTGCGACCTGGCGGAGAAGGGAAAGATTGCCCCCCTCATCATGGTGGACAATGAGAAGATTAAAAAGCTTTATCCCAAACTAACTGTTAAAAAGTTCTGGACGACCATTAACAACACTGTTGCAGGTTTGTTCCACGTATTCAATGTCCTCGCAAATAAAGATTCAGAGTACACAGCGTTTGATGCAACTGACTACGATAGTATTATGCGCCAGCCCGGCTGTATGATCATGGGTGTGACGAGTGTTAAAGACGTTGAAAGCGAGACCGCTATTTCTAATGCGCTCAAGAAGAACCTTGAGAAGACATTATTGGCAGAAGGTTTTGACCTTACCACGGCAACTGGCGCAGCCTGTATTGTTGTTGGCGGCGAAGTGCTCTTCGAGGAAACAGTAGGGCTCATGGATAGTATTGAGTTCGGCTTTGACACTTTGGCTGCCTTGACAGGCGGGGCGATCATCCATCGAGGCATTTACGAAGACAGTAAGAGGGACAAGCTTGTGACCTATACTTTGGTGAGCGGACTCAAGCGCCCTATAAAGCGCATCGAGGGGCTGAAAAAGTTCTTGAAGTAACATGAATAGAATAGCGACTCTTCTTCTGCTCTTTTCCTTTAGCGCTGCTGCGGCTGAGGTCATTAAGTTTGACCCACGCCCAGCCGCCGTTGTACAAAGCGGTAGTAATTATATCGGCATCCTCCTTAGTGAGGAAGACTTCCGTAAGATACTTCAAAAGAAAATTGAGACAAACGCAAAGATATCTGAATGCTCCGTGGATAAGCGGGTATGTACCCAGATCCATAATATTCATAAATCCTCAATTTTAAAATTAGAAGAACGACTTAAGAAAAACAATTCTTGGTTTGATAGGAATCGTGGAACAATCGGAATTGTGACTGGATTGGCCCTTGGTACGGCATTGTCAATAGGCATTGTCCAGGCGGTCTACCCAAGGTGAAAAAAGACCCAAATTATATAGCAGCCGTTGAAAAAGCCATCGCCGAGAAATATGGTAAAAATACAGTACAGGACTTTCGGTCAGAGTGGTCCGGGGAAAAAGAGAAAGAGTATCTTAAGGAATTAGAAACAGTAGGACGCTCAAGACGCTCCCAATCTAAGCCCCAAAGAGACGAGACTCAAGACAATCGTTCTTGTCCTGTTTGTAAAACATACTCATTTTCAGCAAGAGACGACCTATATATGAATAGGTTTAGCTGCTGTTATCTTTGCTACATTGATTTTGTTGATAGAAACGAACAAGAGTGGCAAGACGGCTGGCGACCAGAGCAAGAATATCTTATGGGAATTGTAAGGGGAAGAAAAAATGGCAACAGTACTAGAAATAGTTAGAGGTCTCAGTCAGGCCGCCGCCAACGCATACGACGGCGCCTTAGACGAAAACGGGGAACCATTGAAGATCGGCTTGAGTCGTGAAGAGGGGCACCCAGTGCTTGACAGCAGAGTCATGGACGGGTTTAGTGTTCGTTTTGCTGCGGACAAACTTGTCGTTACCTATCAGGGCGAGTCCTTGATTAAGGAAATGCACCCTAGGAATCATTTTGAAAATGAGATTGAAGCAAAGTTTGATGATATCTCAAAGTTCTTGAAGAAAGAATATAAAAAAATTACTAAGAGTGCAGTTTCATTATCGTCCGTCGCCGATGCAGATATTTTAGTGCAATCGACTTCTAGAAAGCATACTTGGGTCCAGGCAACCAAGCAGTACAAAATCGGTGGGCTAGAAGAGGTGGCTTCAATTCGGCAGTCTTCAGATCGTAGTGAACTAAAATCTTACGAGAAACAGTTCAAGGATTTTTTAGCGCTCTCTTCGGATAAAAAGCCCTCAAACGATAAAGCCCCGAAGAACCCTGATACGCCGGAGGCTTAATGCCATCGAATAAACAGGAAATTATGGCGGAGATCATCCGCTCTGGAAAAAACCCTGTTTATTTTTGCAACCAGCATGCAAAAATATCACACCCGATGTTAGGGCTGATTCCATTCCAGATGTACGGCTTCCAAGAAGACGCCGTCACTGATTTTACAAATCACAGATTTAGTGTAATTCTCAAGGCAAGACAGCTTGGTATCTCAACCACTGTTGCTGCTTATGTTTGTTGGCTAATGCTTTTCCATAGAGACAAGAACGTTTTAGTAATTGCGACCAAACTAGGAACCGCAACAAACTTAGTTAAGAAAATAAAAGCGATACATAAGAACCTTCCACAGTGGCTTAAGATAGCGGACATATCTATAGATAACAGAACTTCTTTTGAATTAACCAACGGATCCCAGGTAAAAGCGTCATCAACCTCTGGGGATGCTGGACGTTCAGAGGCTCTTTCTCTTTTGGTAGTGGATGAAGCAGCGCATGTTGAGGGCTTAGGAGAACTGTGGCAGGGACTATATCCAACTTTGTCAACTGGCGGATGCTGTATAGCCCTATCAACACCAAACGGTGTAGGAAACTGGTTCCATAAAATATATACCGAAGCGGAAGAAGGAAAGAACGACTTTCATACTACCAAACTTCCCTGGAGCGTCCACCCGGAAAGAGACCAGACCTGGTTCGAAAAAGAGACACGCAACATGTCCAGGAGAGAGATTGCTCAAGAGCTTGAGTGTAGTTTCAACGCTTCTGGTGAAACTGTCGTGCATGGCGATGATCTAAGAAACATTATAGAGAGCACCTCAGACCCAAAAAGAAAAACAGGTTTTGATAGAAACTATTGGATATGGGAAGACCCCGACCCTAACAAACAATATTTAATGGTTTCCGATATAGCTCGAGGCGACGGATCTGATTATAGTGTGGCCCATATTTTTGATATCGCCACCATGGTCCAAGTAGCGGAATACCAGGGGAAAATAGCCCCGGATATGTTTGCTCCAGTACTATATTCTATAGGGACTGAATACAATAATGCCCTTTTGGTAATCGAGAATAACTCATTTGGTATAGGTGTTTTAAGCCGACTTCAAGATTTAGCTTATAGTAATCTATATTATAGTGTAAGATCAACTCACGAGTATGTAGACGAACTAACCGCAGAAGCTATTGGCGCTGTCGCTGGGTTCACTATGTCGATGAAGACACGTCCGTTGGTTATTGCTAAATTTGAGGAATTCGTGAGAAATAAACTAATTACTATTAACTCGCCCAGGTTAGCAAACGAAGTTAAGACCTTTGTTTGGCATAACGGACGCCCTCAAGCCATGAGAAGTTATAACGATGACCTTGTTATAGCCGCATCAATTGCTTGCTGGGTTAGGGACACAGCCTTGACGGTAAACAAGAGAGAAATGGAATATAAGAGGGCATTGATTAGTGGCATATCTGTTTCTACAAACGCTTTTAGTACTAAAATAGAAGGCCAACACGGATTCAAACCTCAAAGAAAAACTTTTAAAGGAACTGACGGTCGAACTCACGATTTAACATGGATAATTAAGGGATAAAATGGAAGACAACTCAAATAACCCAAGAAGTAACACATCAAACTTATTTCGACGATTGACCCGCTTGTTTAGCGGACCAATTGTAAACTACGATCGGCCATCCGTCGTAAAAGGAACCTCAAGAGATGTAAAAAAGTATACTTTTACATCGAGCACGGGCAAGGAATTCAAAAAGAAGGAATACTATAATCCGTTCGGGGACCTGAGTAACAAGATAATGTACCAGCGGAATAAGCAGGTTCGTTACACAGACTTTGAACAAATGGAGTACGCACCAGAGATAGCATCTGCCCTAGATATTTATGCAGATGAGATCACTACATCTACTGTATTCAGTCCTCTTGTAGGCATTGACTGTCACAATAGAGAAATAAAAGATATTTTAGAAACTCTTCTCTATAATGTTCTAAACATAAACTCAAACTTATTTGGCTGGGCTCGGAGCATGTGTAAGTACGGGGACTATTTTCTATATCTTGATGTAGACGATGAGACCGGGATAACAAACGCCATACCTCTTCCGGTACGTGAAGTCGAGAGAATAGAGGGGACAGATCCTGAGAATCCAAATTACATCCAATATTTCTGGGAAAACGCCGAAGGACAAAAGGGGGTTACCTTTGAGAACTGGCAGGTATGTCATTTTAGAGTCCTAGGAAATGATAAATACGTGCCCTACGGAACATCAGCTCTCGAACCCGCCCGGAGAATCTGGAGACAGTTAACTCTTCTGGAAGATGCGATGATGGCATATCGAATCGTGCGCTCCCCGGAGAGAAGAGTATTTTATATTGATGTCGGAAATATAGCAGCAGAAGATGTGGAGCAATATATCGATCAGGTCAAGACACAGATGAAGAGAAACCTAATAGTTGACGAGGACTCAGGGAAAGTCGATCTTCGTTATAACGCAATGAGTATTGATGAGGATTATTATATCCCCGTTAGAGGCGCTGCTAGCAATACTAGAATCGAGAGCCTCGCTGGAGGTCAATTCACCGGCGATATAGACGATGTCCAGTACCTAAGAGATAAATTGTTTTCAGCGCTAAAAGTTCCTAAGGCTTACTTGGCACAATCTGACACAATGGAAGATAAGACAACACTTGCACAAAAAGATATTAGGTTTGCTAGAACAATTCAAAGGTTGCAACGAGTTGTAATCGCCGAATTAGAAAAAATGTGTATTATTCATCTTTATACTTTGGGGTACCGAGACAACGACCTTCTTTCTTTCGAATTGTCTCTTAATAACCCGTCTAAGATAGCCGAGTTACAAGAATTAGAACATCTAAGAACTAAGTTCGATATTGCCGGGGCTGCTACTGACGGATATTTTTCAAAAAGGTGGGTTTATAAGAGCATCTTCAAACTTACGGACGAAGATATACAGAAAATCCAGATGGAGCAGATCGGCGACGCCAAGTTGACTTCGATGGTCGAAGCCACCGCCGAAGCCACGGCTTCAGACGGTGAGGGTGAAGATATGTTTGGTGAAGAAGACACAGACCTTGACACTGAAGCCGATGATCCCGAGGCAGAAGAAGATGGGACCCTATTGTCTGAGCCTGAGCCTGGACAAAGGGATGATTGGTACACACCGGTCAAAGATCCCAAGTGGAAACAGGGCGCCCGAAAACGAAGTTATCTTTCCTCGGCAGGAAACAATTTGGCTTCATCCTCACACAGAAACCTATTTAAAGGGTGGAGTGGTGAGATGGGACCCCTTTCTAGAGGCATCGTAGGGGAGTCTAAAGAGCCTGAAGGCGAGGCGATGCTGTTCGAAACTGAGCGTGATATAAAAATTCTTTTGGAACAACTAGGACGAAAAGATGAAAGCTAAACATAACAAAAAGAGAAACACGGCGTTCTTATATGAGACTCTTATCCGAGAGTTGACAAAAAGTATTATTGCAAACGATTCTCTTCGGACTGGAAAAGTTAAAGGTATCATTAGGGAGCACTTCGGACAGAGCAAGACTTTAAAGATTGCCTTGGAATGTTATGATGCTCTCGTCGGGGAATCTGGGCTCGATCGTTACACCGCAGAGAAAATGGTTTTCCGTGCTAAGAAAACTTATGATGACCTTGGTCTCGAAAAAATATTCCAAGCCCAATCAAAACTTATTAAAGAGATAAACTCTTCCTTAGGCCCTCGGACCTATGACAACTTCGTTCCAAACTATAAAAACTTAGCAACTTTGTCACAAATATTTGGTGACAGGATGCCTCTGAAAAATAGAGTTTTGCTTGAGAACCAAGTAATTGGCAATCTGATCTCTAAGAAGGAAAAGATTAAAGAACTAGAAACACCTAGCAACTTGGTGATTAAGAACTTCATAAATCGTTACAACGAAAAGTATGGTAATCTGCTACCAGAACAGCAAGAACTTCTAGGCAAATATATCAACTCCCTGAACGACGGTGCAACAGATTTTAGAGTATACTTGGTTCAGGAATTAAAAAGAATTAATACGTTTATCGAAAACTCCTTGGGACTGGAAGAAGTAAAGGCAGATGATAGCATGATTAAATCAACCAAACTTGTATTAGAGAAAATGAAATCTTTTAATGTCTCTGCCGTCGGGGATAACGAAATGTTAAAAATTCTAAAGATGCAAAGTCTAGCAAATGAGTACATAAAAAATGACGATCAAGATTAAAATAGGTCAGCAAGCCGAGCCGAAAAAACCGGTTCAAAAGTCTATCTCCCTTAAAATAAAGAAATCTTTAAACGGCAATCTGTTGATAGACGACCATGAGTATATGGATATTGTAATCGTTCCTTCCGAGGGTAAAATTATAACACTTCCAAAGCCATACTCAGAGAAAGATTCCTACGAGTATCAGAGGGATCTAATGTATTCGCTATTCAAAGGAGGGGTATTGGAAGACCAATCCCCGGCGGGTGGCGCTCAATTTGGGACCCTAGAAGCAACCTATCCCATCAAGGGCGATGTCGATACGCTACAAGCCGTTCTCTTACAAATTAGTGAGTTTATAATCCGAACACAGAATGATGAAGCCACCGCCGAGAAATATGACAAAAACATAGAAGATAAGTTTACTGACCCGAACGAAGAAGAGAGTACAGAGTATGGTGAAGTGCCACCTTACGAAGACACACCATCCGGCAATCTAAGTTCAAGCCCCGCTTATACCTTTGCAGGACAAGGATACAGGTACTAGGCAGAATATCAAATGAGTCTTATATACTTTATCCTTTCTGGCTATGGCTTGACACAGATCGTTACTTTCTCTAAGATATTAGACAAAGTTCGCCCCACTCATCATTTTTTCCACTGTCCTATGTGTGTGGGTTTCTGGGCAGGAGCGTTTCTTCTGTTCCTAAGCCCATTTACAGAACTATTTACCTTTGAAGTTTCTTTGATAAACGCCTTACTGTTGGGTTGCCTATCATCTGGAACATCGTATGCACTATGTATGCTCATCAGCGACGGAGGGTTTCAGCTTGAACGCCAAACTAGAAGGGATGTGGACACGAAAGTGGATGCTCAGACCCGTAACCAACTGTTGCAGGGGTAGTAGTATCTTGCGGGTAACGCCCGCTCTATCTAGGGACACAAATTGATGAAAATAAGAAAATCCAAATTAACAAAGATCCTTAAAGAAGAAATTCTTAAAGAATACTATCGAGGTTTTGTGCAGGATGTACAGGACCTGGGCTTTGTTAGTTTGTATGATGCTGCTTTGAGCATGACAACTGTACCAGAATATGTCGATATCTTAGGTACTGATGACGCAAAGAAGATTGCTGGCGCATCTTCTGATAGTTATGGGTTATCTTATGTCTTGGATAAATGGAAAGAAGATAACCCTGGTAAAACTGCTGATGATGTTTTTCCCAAGATGAAGAACACTCGTCAGAAATACCGGGAGAAACAAAAACAGAAGGAACCAGAAGATTCAGCACCAAGCACTGATGTGCCAACTCCTGAGGAGACAACAGGTCCGACTGAGCCCGGCAAAGGCTTGAAAGATGTTGTTCCAAAAGATCTTAAATCTGGTTTGATCCTTCTGAGAAATACTGGACTCAAAATGAATTCTAAAGATTTTTTGCAAAGAATATTAGACAGGTTTGATGACCCGACCTTAAGGGTTCCACCAGCAGCACTTCAGGTTGCTAGCAAAGCCGCTGGAGAGATTGCCAAAATTATTAACGGAGATCTATCCAACCTTAAAGAATCCAAAGGAGATAAAGATGAATAAGAAATATGTATTACAAGAGTTTATGAGTCTAGATTATAGCCATGATCTTCTCACAGAAGACGAGCGTGCCGGTAATCGTGACGGAACCCACCTTATCGTCGCCGGCAAGATCCAGTGCGCCGAGGCTAAGAATGGCAACGGTCGTGTCTACCCTCGTCCAATTCTTGAGAGAGAAATAAAACTTTACGAAAAACTTGTCAAAGAAGGCAGAGCCATCGGCGAGCTTGACCACCCAGACACCTCAGTCGTGGAGCTTAAAAACGCCAGCCATGTGATGACCGAAGTATGGTGGAGTGGCGACGACGTAATGGGAAAGATGAAGATACTCAACACGCCTGCTGGACAGATCGCTAAACAGTTAGTCGAAGGTGGAGTTCAACTAGGCATTTCTAGCCGAGGGTTAGGGTCCACCCGTCAAGAGGGTAACACTACTATGGTAGAGGATGACTTCCAGCTTTTATGTTTTGACTTGGTCTCAGAGCCAAGCACCACGGGTGCCTACCTAGTAGCAGAGGGTCAAGTTAAGACTCATCTCACCAAAGCTGACCGTATCAATCGAGCGCTCAACGATGTACTGGGAGACGACTAATGGCCGGAGCAGGTTATGGAATCTCCGACGGTGCTGGGGGCTTTGTTACCAAACTAGAAGGTG
>Ga0115000_10004531_pt1 | contig 11360 bp, 12 predicted proteins | sample ArcticOcean_MG_C_6_FD_89690 | JGI IMG/M metagenome (GOLD analysis project Ga0115000, IMG submission 89690) | Marine microbial communities from western Arctic Ocean - ArcticOcean_MG_CB8_128 | ecosystem: Environmental > Aquatic > Marine > Oceanic | place: Arctic Ocean: Canada Basin | collected... | reverse complement strand
TTCGTAGTCTTCAACAAATACTTCAGGTTTGCCTCCTTCGCTTATTTTCAGAATGGCTTTCAGCTCTGCGTCAGCAACACACATTTCGCCTGACGAATTGAACACGAGTCCATTCGGACGACCACCGGTTTGCGCTACCTCCGTCAGTTCACCATCGGCAGATAGGCGAAATATTGCCGCATCCTCAGAACTTACAACGTGAAGCCGTCCTTCTGAGTCGATCGCTGGTCCTTCTGGACCGCGAACGCCTGAAGCGAGGATACGAAAATCGGGTGGTATGTTTATTAAATCTATAGTCATCTTTGTACAGGCTAGATTAGCCCTCGCCCAGTGGACGTACAACCACCTCGACATCGTTATCTACGGCGAGCGATATTGCTGCTGCATTAGATCGGCGGTAAACTGAGCACGCACAAACCGACTGGTCGGTCGGTTGCCAGCGCCCTTAGATTACTTCAAACCATTGTCAGACTCTTCAACCCTGCAACGAACCCAAACTAGAGAACGCATTCTCGAAGCTGCTGAAGCAGTCTTTGCCGACAACGGTTATCACGAAGCACTTGTGGATGAAATCGGTAAGAAGACTTCGATGTCTAAAGGTGGGTTGTATTTCCATTTCCCAAGTAAAGAAGACCTTTTCTTCGCTGTGATGGATCGTTTGGCGGATAAACTGGTCAAACGGGCTGAAAAAGCGGCCGACAGAGCCCATTCACCGCTTGAATCAGCTGAAGCTGCTCTCGATGCAGTGTTATCTGCACTATCGGCGCAAAGACGGCTCGCAAGATTATTGATTACCCAGGGCTACAGCATGGGCAACGCGTTTGAGTCGAAGCGATCGGAAATCTTCGATCGATTCGCAAACGTGATTAGTCAAAATCTCGACGAAGCGAAATCAAACGGAGAAATCTCGGATATCAACACCGATTTGGCAGCACGTGTCTGGCTAGGTGCCGTCAATGAAACAGTGGTTCACTGGCTGTTCTCGGATGGTCCAACTCCAAAAGAAGCAGCTTCCGATTTGAGACGACTATTGCTGGCATCAGTTCAGGTGGGTAGACCATCGATCAAATCTAAGGATGCAGTTTGATGACTGAATCTACGACTCGATTAGGCATTCCCGGCTGGCACCGTTTATCGTTGTTTTTAGAATCAATCAAGTTTGAACACTCTGTGTTTGCGCTTCCATTCGCGGTTCTTGCTGCATTTTTGTCCGCAAACGGAACGCCGGAGTGGACCGGCCTTATGTGGGTTATCGTGGCGATGGTCGGGATGCGTACGTTTGGTATGGCGGCTAATCGATTGATCGATGCAGAAATTGACGCTCGAAATCCTCGAACTGCAACCCGGGCAATCCCGGCTGGAACGATCCGCCGACGAGCGATGATCGGATACATGACCTTTGCCGGACTAATTTTCGTCGTAGCAACGTCGCAGCTTGATCCTGTTACTTGGGCGCTTGCGACGATTCCACTGGCGGTGATGATTGGCTACCCCTATCTAAAACGGTTCACTTGGTTAGCTCACTTCGGAATGGGAGCTGTCTATTTGATCGTTCCTCCAGCGGTGTCTCTGGCTCTGACAGGGACGTTACCGTTGGGGTTCGTCGTGATCGGTATAGGATCGATGGCGTGGGTGACTGGTTTTGATGTTCTTTATGCCACTGCCGACTTCAAGGTAGATCGCGAGCAGGGCCTTCATTCGATTCCTTCAAGATTTGGAATACCGGCTTCTCTCGTAATTTCACGTGTACTTCATGCATCAGCGGTGATCCTGCTAGCGATCGCTGGCGTAATACTTGAAGCGAGTCCGCTTTATTTAATCGGAGTTCTAGCAGTGGCAGTACTTCTTGCATACGAACAGTCGCTTGTTTCTTCCGGTGATTTATCGAAATTGAACATGGCCTTCTTCACTATGAACGGGGTCATCGCGGTTGTATTCGGAACATTCGTAGTAATTGGAGAGGTGATCTAATGGGTATTTACGTATTGGGTATAGCTGGCGCCAGCGGCGCACCTTACGCTCGGCGGGTTCTCGAACAGATGCTTGTCGCAGGGCACGACGTGAAAGCGGTAATAACTGATGCCGGTCGTAAAGTCATAGAGGTTGAAGAGGGCCTGCTTCTGACCGGAAACACAGAGGCAGATACTCCCGCAGTACTCGATTGGGCAGAGGCGAGCGAATATGCCGGCAACTTCGAGCTGTACCACCACAAAGACGTCGCTTCGCCGATCGCATCAGGCTCATTCTCCGTCGACGGAATGGCGGTTGTACCTTGTTCAGGCGGAACGCTCGGTCGAATTGCCCACGGCATTTCGAATGGGCTGCTCGAACGAGCCGCCGACGTTAGCTTGAAAGAACGACGCCGACTCGTATTGGTTCCTCGAGAAATGCCCGTGAGCCTGATTCATCTACGCAACATGACCGCTGTCACCGAAGCAGGTGGAATCATTCTCCCTGCTTCGCCCGGTTTCTATCACAACCCGACCAGCATAAGCGATCTGATCGATATGGTGGCTGGTCGAATACTAGCTTCGTTAGGCATCCAATCCTCTGTCATGAAGCCGTGGCTTGGCCCAGACCCATCCTCTTACTCGAACAACGATGAAGGAATCCAATAAGTGGCGTTCACTGATCTTCAATCATTCCTCAAACTTCTTGAAAAGGAAGGGGAACTCAAGCGAGTAACTGAGGAAGTCGATCCAGAGCTAGAAGTGACCGAAATAGCGACCCGCGCTGTCAAGGAAAACCTACCTGCGTTGTTGTTTGAAAATGTCAAAGGATCCAAGTTCCCGCTTGTGGTCAACTCGATGGCGAGTTTGCGGCGAATTGAACTTTCTCTTGGGCGACCTGCCGAAGCTCTTGGCGAAGATATCGTCAAGTTCATGGAAGATGTGAACCCGCCCAATCTAGGTTCATTCTGGCGAAACCGTAAGACCGGTTGGCGATTGCTCAAGATTCGCCCTAAGACCACTCGCCGTGCTCTTGCGCAGCAAGTGGTCAGAGAACCTCGGCTAGATGAACTTCCTATCCTGAAATGCTGGCCAGAAGACGGCGGGCGATTCTTAACACTGCCGTTGGTTATGAGCCGAGATCCCAAAACCGGCGCCGGAAATATGGGCATGTACCGGATGCAGATGTACGACGAGCGAACAACTGGAATGCACATGCAAATCCAGAAGGGCGGTGGATTTCATTATCAAATCGCCGAGAAGATGGGGAAGCCGCTGGAAATGGCAGTGGCCGTCGGTGGAGACCCCTCCCTCATTCTTGCCGCGATCATGCCACTGCCTGAAGGACTCGATGAGGTCGCTTTCTCAGGAATCGTCCGAGGTCAACGCACACCGCTGACGAAGGCAAAGACGATCGATATGAAAGTTCCTGCCCACGCTGAATTCATATTCGAGGGCGTTTTGCGACCACGTGTACGACGCCTCGAAGGTCCGTTCGGTGATCACTTTGGTCACTACTCAGCCTCAGCCGATCATCCCGTGTTCGACATATCTCGGATGACCCACCGCAAAAACGCCATATTCCCGGCGGCAGTTGTGGGCCGACCACCTCAGGAAGATCGATACCTCGGTGATGCTGCTCAGCTTGCTCTGACACCACTCGTGCGGCTCATCCGCAAAGAAGTTAAAGACATGTGGGCGTACTACGAGGCAGGCTTCCACAATTTGTTGGTCGTGTCCGTAGATCCTCGATATCAACGTGAACCAATCAAAACCGCACTGGGCTTGTTAGGGGATGGCCAATTGTCACTCACTAAAAACCTTGTGTTGGTTGGACCTGATGTGAACCCTCGTAACTACAGTCAGGTCATGCAGGCAATCCGCCGCAACTTCGATCCTGAACAGGATTTCCATCTTCTTGCCCGAACCGCTGCCGATACTTTGGATTTCACGGGTGAAGCACTGCACAAGGGATCGAAAATGATCCTGGATGCGACCGGCGGCCCGCTCGGCGAAGGTGCACCGACCGCAGTCGCGTTGCCAGCAAACATCAGTGCTTTCGCCCCAGGAATCGTCAAGCACAGGCTTGTCGGCAAGACGATGCTCGTAGTTCAGACTGCCGGTGGAGGGCGAGACATCATCCAAAAGCTGGTCGACAATCCGTTGCTTGGCAGCGTAAAGATCGTCGTTGCGGTGTCTGACGATCTCGATATAGATGATGATGAGAACTTGATCTGGGGAATATTCACGAGGTTCGATGCCGTACTTGATGTGATGTTCTCCCGATCTGAATTTAGAGGTATCGCACCTGTGTATTCAGGAGTGCTAGGAATCGATGCAACTTGGAAGCAGGGCTACCAGAAACCTCTGGTTATGGATCCTGAAGTAGTTAAGAAAGTGGATGCTAAATGGTCCCGATATTGGAAGTAACCGACCCCGATCTTCAGGTCGAACTGAATCTTTCGGACAAACGCCTGTTCCCTATTTGGGACAAAGTACAAGCTGGTGAACGACTTTCTAGCTCAGAGGGCGTAACCCTTCTGGCAACTGACGATCTCGCCGGGGTAGGGCGTATGGCCGACTTCGCCAAAAAACGAGTCACGGGTGACAAGGTTTACTTTGTTCTGAACCGACACGTGAACCCGACAAACATCTGCGTACTCAGTTGCAAATTCTGCGACTTCGCCAAGAAACCTGGCGAAAAAGACGCGTACGAAATGTCGATCGATGAAATTCTCGATCATGTCGATGATGACATTCATGAGATTCACATCGTTGGTGGTCACCATCCGACATGGCCGTTCGAGTACTACGTCGAAATGGTCAAGGCAATCAAAGAAAAAGCGCCTCATGTTCAAATAAAAGGCTTCACTGCTTCGGAAATCGACTACTTCCAGCGCAGATGGAAAGTCTCTCCAGAAGAATCACTGGCCATCTTGAAAGAAGCTGGACTCCAATCGATGCCGGGTGGCGGAGCCGAAGTTTTCTCATCACGTGTACATAAGATTCTCCTTCCGGGCAAGGCGAACGCCGATCGGTGGGCTGAGATTCACAAAACAGCGCACCGTATGGGCATTCCAACGAACTGCACGTTGCTCTATGGGCACATTGAGTCGTTTGAAGAGCGAATCGAGCACCTGATCCGACTTCGGAATATTCAAGACGAAACCGGTGGATTCTTGGCTTTCATCCCTCTCGAGTATCAGGTCGGGATGACAAAACTCCGACCTCGTCATACGCCTCCGATGGACGACCTGAAAATGATTGCAGCGGCTCGACTTATGCTCGACAACATCAAGTACATCAAGAGCTACTGGGTGATGCTGGGCGCAGCCACCGCAAGCATCGGATTGAATTTCGGTGCTAATGACCTCGATGGGACGATAGGCAAAGAACGAATCGCACACGCTGCGCTCGCCGAATCTCCTGCGGGTCAAGCACGTGAATCCATGGCTTCGTCTATTCGAGATGCCCGACGTATTCCAGTTGAACGAGATGCCCTGTATAACGAGATCAAGGTCTATGACCACTAAACAGTCTGATTCTCTCAAGTTGAGAGTAGGGCACATGACATACCTGAACTCGGAGGTTTTCTACAGAAAGCTTCCTTCAGACTCATGTGTATTGCTAGCGTTGCCGCCTCGCGCTATGGCTGCTGCGGTTGAAAGCGGAGAACTGCACGCTGGTCCACTACCAGTAGCGGAAGTGCTACGTATGGGAGAAAAGGTTCAGTCGCTTGGCGATATGGGCGTTGCTTGTGACGGCGCGGCGCTGAGCGTATTCCTGTTTTCAAATTCACCGGTTGAAGAACTTTCGGGCTCGAATATTGCAGTGACCACTCACACGGCTACTTCAATTCAGTTATTACGTGTTTTATTTGCTGATTTATGGAATGTAAGTAACCATCGATTTGTCGAAATGTCTAACGACCATGATGCGGAACTCATTATTGGTGACCCTGCGCTCAAAAAACTGGCGATAGGTGAGTTCCAGTACCACTACGACCTCGGTACGGCGTGGAAAAAACTTACAGGTCTACCGTTTGTGTTCGCCGAGTGGGTCGTACGTTCAGACTCTCCTCAAAACGGTCGTGAAAAATTCGAAGGAATATTGATCGAATCAACCAAGACTGGAATGAATTCTATTGATGAAATTGTCCGAATTAGATCGAACGAAACAATGTCGGAATCTGATGTCGAGAAATACGTACGAAATTTCACCTATTTTCTTGGACCCAATGAACGGGCAGGACAGTACGAGTTCAAATCGAGACTGAGCAAACTACCTGAGTGGCGACCTTCATCGTCTACCCCAGCCGAATCCTCAGCAAAAAAGGCTATTTCGACGTCTATATAGATAGTCGATGAGATCAATACCATGCTCCAGCAAATTACGAAAAAAGTTCACGCCGGCGAACGAATAACCGGTGAAGAAGGACTCTGGCTTATGCAGGAGGCCGAGCTTCTCGATCTGGCCCCATTAGCCGAAATAATACGTCAGCGTCACAACCCCAACAAAAATGTTACATACGTAGTCGACACGAATCTGAATTACACCAATCTCTGCGACGCCTTTTGCTCGTTCTGCGCCTTCTACCGTACCGATCCGAACGATCCATCTGCATACACGTACACAGTTGAGCAGATCATGGACAAGATCGAGCGAGCCCGCAAAAGCGGTGTACGAACAGTGCTAATGCAGGGCGGTTTGAATTCTGAACTTCAGCTCGATTACTACGTCGAGATGGTTTCTGAAACCAAGAAACGCTTCCCCGATGTCACCCCTCACTACTGGTCGGCACCCGAGATCGTTCGAATGAGCGAAGTCTCGGAATTGAACTACGAACAGGTTTTCCAAGCGCTATACGACGCAGGGCAGCGTTCGATGCCAGGTGGCGGTTCTGAGATACTTTCCAACGAAGTAAAGGCCACTGTGTCGAGGTTCAAGCCAAAAGACACGGTAGATCAGTGGACTAAGGTTCACGAAGCAGCCCACAAAGTCGGTCTCGAGTCGACCGCAACGATGATGTACGGCCACGTCGAAAAGGATCACCACATCATCGAATCGCTTGAACACATTCGAAATGTTCAAGATCTCGCCTTGAAGAACAAAAATGATGGCGGATTTACCGCTTTCATACCGTGGTCATACAAAAAAGACAATACAGCCCTCGCCAAATTTGTCGATGAAGAAGCGGGTCCCAACCAGTACCTGAGGATCATCGCTCTCTCAAGAATCATGCTCGACAATGTTCCGCATATTCAGGCATCGTGGTTCTCCGAAGGTAAAAAGACGGGTCAAATTGCGCTCCGCTTCGGTGCCGACGACTTTGGTGGAACGCTTTTCGACGAAAACGTGATGTTGGCCGCGGGTTTTTATAATCGAACCACTGAAGATGAAGTAAGAGAAATGATTTCAGAGGCTGGCTATTCTCCGATTCAACGACTGACGAATTACGACCTTGTTGAAGGCTCAGCCGCTGAGCTTACAACTATCAAATAATGATCAAACCCCTGAGAATATTCGAAATACCATGACTATCAACGACAACGAGATCATATTTGGTCACAGCCCTGACGCAGACGACGCGTTTATGTTCTACGCCATGGAAAAGAAGTACATAGAAATTCCAGGCTACTCGGTCGCCCACCATATGGAAGATATCGAGTCACTCAACGTTCTCGCTGCTACCGGAAAGCTCCCTGTTACTGCTATTTCGGCTGCTAGATACCCGGACGTAGCGGAGCACTATCGAATCATGTCGTGCGGCTCTTCGATTGGGCGGAACTACGGTCCAATGGTCGTATCAGTCGACCCGATGACCGAAGCCGATCTCGAAGGTAAGCGCATCGCAGTTCCGGGTCGATTTACTACTTCATGGCTGCTGTTTCAGATTTTCGGTCCGAAGAATTGCGAGCCGGTGTTCGTAGATTTTGATGATGTCGGTCCCGCCGTCAAAGAAGGTCGAGCTGATGTTGGAATTCTTCTTCACGAAGGCCAAATTCTGTACGAAAAGTTAGGCTTCCACGGAATCATGAGTCTCGGTGAGAAGTGGCATGAAGCGACAGCACTTCCTATTCCGCTAGGTGTTGATCTTGTTAGTCGACATATTGAAAGTGAATTGGCTCAGACAATCGCTGACGCCTCGTTGGCAAGCATCAACTACGCACGATCTCACGAAGACGATGCTCTTGAATACGCGCTTGGCTTTGGTCGAGGAATCGATCCAGAAGATGGAAAAAAGTTCGTCAGGATGTATGTCAATGAAGACACCGTCGACATGGGGCAAGAGGGGCGAGAGGCGCTGAACAAGTTGTTCGAAATGGCATTAGAGCAGGGCATATTAAACGAGATGCCACAGCTTGACATCATTCAGGCGAATTAGCGGGTTTTGTTAGATGCCGTAGCGACGCGGTAATGCCGTTGATGTGCAACGGTCGTATTGCCAATGCCTACTTAACTAGAATGCCCTCTAGGTCAGTCATTGTGAACGGTTTTGGCATAAAAATGTCTGCGCCGAGTGCCATGAGGCTGTCTAACTCGGCAGGTTGAGCGTGAGCGCTCATTATGATCAGGCGATCCGGTCGGTTGTAATTGCCTTTACGAAACTCTTTTAGGACCTGGTATACGTCGATTTTAGGCATCATCAGATCAAGCAGTAGCGTTTCGAACTGTCGTTCTTCAAACACCAACGGATTTCGACTGTTGTTTCGTGTCTTTACCTAGATTAGTTACTTTTCGCAGCATGCAAATGTGTCACTCGACGCAAGATGTTATTGCGTTGTTCGTTGTTTGTCGTCCGAAACCAGTCGAACAGCGTCGTTTTCAACTGATCGATATTGAACGGTTTAGGCAATATTTTGTCGATGCCAATATCCGTCATGAGTTCGTCTTTCAAGGGGTTTGTATGAGCCGTCATTAGGACAACGTGATCGGGCCGCTTGATATCCGGATCCTTCCGAATCGCCTCTAGAACGTCGATCCCACTCGCTGATGGTAAAACCAGGTCGACCAAAACTAAATTTGGCGACAGATGTTTTAATGCCTTGATGCCATCTTCGGCGAATTGCACATCGAAGTCTCCGATATATTCGAAACCAGCGTCAACGGCATACCGGATTGACTCGCCATCGTCGATCACAATAATTCGTGTTTTTGCCAATTCGTTCAATATCCTAACCATGTAGGCTGGGTGAATCGGACCGCGCCGGTTGGGCGCAATGGATTGCGATCAACCGAGTATATGGTTACTCGGCATGAAATAAAAAATGCGTTCCAACCTATAACCACATCGTATGGGCGTCGGCATTAACACAAAGATTTAACATGAGGGTTTCAAAAATTGAGAGAGTACTCGGGCTCGCAACAGAATTTTGCGGCAAGTATCAGTGGGTCCCCAGCTACGAGTGCAATCGCGGCGATTAACATTCTGCTTTTCCTCGGGGTGATGGTTACCGGTGGACCGGTCACGCAAAATCTCCTTAATTGGGGAGCAAAATATGGACCGTACATTGCTGATGGTCAGTACCACCGTCTTGTGATCCCAATGTTCCTGCACGTCGGATTCTTCCACATGCTCACGAACATGTTTGGCTTGATCATTTTCGGTTCGATGGTCGAACGAACATTTGGGACCCGCAACTTTGTCGTGATCTACCTTGCAGCCGGGGTGGCGGGCAATGCAGTTAGCTTTCTGGCAGGCCCTAATCCCGGAGTTGGCGCCAGCGGAGCCGTATTCGGGATTCTTGGGGCATTTGGGGTGTATTTGTTACTGAATCGCCGTCTGCTAGGCCAAATGGGACGCCAACAGTTAACTTCGATAGGCGTAATCGTCGGTATAAATGTGGTGATGGGACTGGCATCTACGGGAATCGATAATGCTGCCCACTTTGGTGGTCTAATTGCTGGAGGTGTTGTATCGCTATTCATCGCTCCTCGCGAGCGACTATTTTCTGTAGAAAGTCCGTTTGATGTTGGGATCCCTCGAATGGCTCTTCGAACGGCGACTCAACCAGAGTCTCGGGCACTGTTGGCGATACTGGTTATAGCTGTAACGGTAGTCGCAATTACATGGTTCGAGTCCGGCACTTACGTTAGTAATAATTTCGGACAAAAAATTCCTGGGTGAACTGGTCCGATTGTCGTTAATATCACGCTCACTGTATACTTATTGAATCAGCCTAATTGATATCAAGTATCAATAATGAGAAGGTAAAACATGGCGTCCGGTATAGCGATTCCAGTCGAAGTTGATCTGATCACAGCACTTGAAGATCAAGGGTTGCGTAGAACATCCGCAAGGTCGGCCGTGGCGACGCGTATCGAAAGTGTCAGTGACGCATTTACTGCGGAGCAACTTTGCCGTGATCTTCCTGAAGTGGGCAGGGCGACGGTGTATCGCACCATTCGGCATCTTGTTGATGCTGGTGCACTCTGCAAGCTTCCAATCCTCGATGGTGCACCGATGTACAGCATCGCACGAGTAGAGCATCATCACCATACTATTTGTTCCAAATGCGGTTCGGTCGGTGAGTTCCGACACTCAACAGTTGAGCGCTTAATGCGCTCACTGGAAAAAGAGATCGATGGTGAAATAGTCGGTCATCGCATGGAAATATTTATTACTTGTAACCAGTGTTTATCTAGTGCCAACGGTGTTGAATAAATTGCCGGCAAACGGATCAACCGAACTTCTTTCGCAAGACGACGGCAGTGATACTGAATATCAAGAAGTAAATCGCGAACAAGATAAGAATCTTCCCGCTGATCAGATTCCCATACGTTTCGATGAAACATGGTTCAGTTACAACTCGGTCCCTGTGGTGAGGGACATTAATTTTTCGATCACTCCGGGTGAATTCGCAGCGATACTAGGTCCGAACGGATCTGGTAAAACAACTTTGATGAAACTTGCACTTGGCCTACTAAAACCAACATCAGGTCGGGTGCTTCTATTCGGTGAACCGGCCGAGTTATTCACAGATTGGCACAAAGTCGGATACGTACCCCAAAGAACCCAGTCAACAGAATCAAGATTTCCAGCCTCAGTTCGAGAAATCGTTAATTTTGGCTCGTATTCGGGATTCAGCCCACTCTCCATATTTAAGCGAGACAAATCTAATCGTGTGGATGAAGCGATGGATATGGCAGGAATCGGCCAACTTGCATCTCGGCGAGTCTCAGACCTCTCCGTTGGAGAGCAACAGCGCATGTTGATTGCTCGATCCCTAGTTCGCAAACCAGAATTGCTCGTTATGGACGAACCGGTTGCGGGGGTCGATGCAGCTGGTGAAGAACAATTTCACACGATGGTTAGGCGTTTAAACAGAGATCTCGGAATAACAATCGTGATGGTGTCGCACGATATTGGTGCAGTCATGCGAGAAGCGACAACCTGTGCTTGTATCAATC
>Ga0115000_10004529_pt1 | contig 11361 bp, 7 predicted proteins | sample ArcticOcean_MG_C_6_FD_89690 | JGI IMG/M metagenome (GOLD analysis project Ga0115000, IMG submission 89690) | Marine microbial communities from western Arctic Ocean - ArcticOcean_MG_CB8_128 | ecosystem: Environmental > Aquatic > Marine > Oceanic | place: Arctic Ocean: Canada Basin | collected... | reverse complement strand
GGATGTAGATGAGTCCTTAGTAATAGGGGAAGCACCGGAGGTTTATGTCACCCGCTTATCTGAAAAAAAAGCACAGACCATAGCGAGAAAACACAATGGTGAAGCCGTTATTTTAGCTGCGGATACTACTGTCGTGTTGCATGGGAAAATACTGGGGAAGCCGGAATCAAGAAAGCATGGCTTGCGAATGCTAAATGAACTTTCGGGAACGAGACATGACGTTTTAACGGGTGTTTCGATTTGCAATGGCCAAAGAACTGAGACGTTTTGTGTAAAAACAGAAGTAACCTTCCGGCAATTGGGGAAAAAGGAAATAGCTTGGTACTGGGAAACTGGCGAGCCACATGATAAAGCTGGCTCTTATGGTTTGCAGGGCGCTGGTGGAGCATTTGTCGCGACTCTTAGGGGAAGTTATTCTAACGTGATTGGTCTACCTCTGAGCGAAACGGTATTGATGCTAAGGGGTTTTTCGATTGAATGTTTAGGGCGGGAAGAACTTTCACTAGGTTAAGGCAGGTGAGATGGCTGAAGAAATATTCATCAATGTATCTGCTAACGAGACTCGAGTGGGTGTCGTTGAACAGGGCTTACTTCAAGAAATTTTTATTGAGAGAACCGAAACGAAAAGCAGTGTAGGAAACATCTATAAAGGGAAGGTGGTTCGGGTCCTTCCCGGAATGCAAAGTGCATTCGTTGATATCGGGCAAGAGAAGGCCGCATTTATGCACGTAACCGACCTTATTAATGGTCATGAGGTTTTTGATAAGGAACCGGGCGCGAGGCTTCCGTCGATTGCAAGCCTAGTGTACGACGGTCAGGAGTTATTGGTGCAGGTAACCAAAGAGCCAATAGGTGCGAAGGGAGCGCGGATTACTAGCAATCTCTCTATGGTATCGCGGTATCTCGTCTATTTACCTGGTAATTCCCATATAGGCATTTCTCAAAGAATCGAGGATGACGCTGAACGTTCAAGGCTTACGGGTATTCTTGAGGACCTAAGTGATAGTGAAGAGGGGTTTATTGTCAGGACTGCGGCAGAAAATGCAGTTGGCGAGGAAATCGTCAAGGATGCCGGGTACCTCCGAAGCCGTTGGGAAAGCATTCGCAAACAGGGTTTAGTGGCTAGAAGCCCCGAAGTTATCTTCGAAGACCTTCCTCTACCACTGAGAGTGATGCGAGACATTATTAATAAAAATACCTCCGGTATACTGGTGGATCATTCGGAGACTCATACCGTTCTTAGCAGGTTCTTGTCTGACTATATTCCTGAAAAAGAAGCTTGTTTGCAGGAAATACCATCAGATCAGGTGCTGTTTGATATGCATCAGCTGGATGACCAGATTGAAGCCGCCCTAGATCGAAAAGTACTACTCAAGTCTGGGGGTTACCTGGTGATTGATCAGACCGAAGCAATGACGACTGTTGATGTGAACACTGGCGCATACGTGGGCAAGAAGGATTTAGAGGATACGATTTATCGAACGAATCTCGAAGCTGCTGCGGCGATACCTAGACAATTGAGGCTTCGAAATATTGGCGGCATCGTTATTATCGATTTCATTGATATGATTAATGAGGAACACAAACGCCAAGTACTTCGGATGCTGGAAAAAGGACAACAATCGGATCGTATGAAATGCCACGTCACTCAAATATCGGAGCTTGGGCTGGTAGAAATGACGCGTAAAAGAACCTATGGAAGCTTACTCAAAATAATTTGTGAACCCTGTGAAGTGTGTAACGGACGTGGTTTTATCAAGTCCGTCGAGTCCGTTTGCCTAGAGATATTCAAAAACCTGCAGCGGAAGGCGAAAGAGTTAGGAGGCAAAGAATGTCTCATTATGGCTTCACAGGTAGTCGTTGATAGGCTGATTGATGAGCAGGTTGACAATGTCCGCGAGCTAGCCGAGTTACTTGATGCTGATATCTCGTGCCAAGTTGAACCAGGGTACACGCAGGAGCAATACGACATTGTGATCTCTATTACTAAGAGGGCTCAAGCTAAATAGATGCTCCTTCGAATCACGAAAGGGTTCTTCAGAAGCTGCTGGTGGCTATCGGTTGGAATGCTAGTCATATTTGCTGTTTACCTTTCACTTGGCCGGCTGGCTTCGCACTCGGTTGAAGCTAATCAACATCAGATTGAACGTTACCTACGAAACAGTGGGCTGGACTTCGTTGAATTCGGCACTATCGCAGGAGATTGGCGGGTATATGACCCACGCTTCACCCTGAGGGACATTTCAGTGAAGCCGCTGGGCGAACCCGCCCTTGATATAGACCTGCTTGTCTTTAGGGTCGATTCTATCCGCAGTTTGATGAGTGGTTCCCCCATCGTGACGGAAATAGAAATATCTGGTATTCGGTTCGCCGTTGAGCAAGATGAAGAGGGGTTCCGTATAAAGGGTTTCAAGCGAGGTGATAGGGCCTTAAATTTGGACTATGTGCTTGATTCCCTGCCATATCTTGAATTGTTGAAGGTGGATGGGGTAAACGTTGCTCTAAGCGGGCTCCATATCGATATAAATCGTTTATCGCATTGGGATCGGCCCTTGGTTATGAGGGTGGAAGATTATGTGAAACGGGTTTCTTTACCGTTTTTTCTGAAAAAAAAACAACCTAACGGCTCCATGCTGAGTCATCGGCTAAGTCTCTCTGGCTATTACCAGGGAGACTTAAGGAAACCTGATTTCGTCTCTGGGCTTTACCTTGAAATTCCAAGAATCGATTTTGAAGACTTCACCCATGCTTTTGAGCTCGCGGGACGAAGATTGTCTGCAGGTACAGTGGCCACGAGAGTTTGGCTGACTATAGAACCGGGTTATCTAGATGTGACAGGCGAGATTGAGTTGGCGGACGTGTCCCTGGAGGAAGAAAGTCAAAACCTGTTGGATCAGGTCACATCGAGGTTCCGGTTTCATGGCGGGGCGATCGGTCGTGGTACTTTGACGATTCCGAATCTTCGGCTAAAACAAGGCGAGTTCGAATTCGAACTCGATAATATTGTTCTCGCGATAGATACGGGGACTTTAGGGTTATCACTGGCAGGCCAACTTGATCATGTGAGTATTTCAGAAATTACCCGACTTATTGCGTTTGCTAGTCAAAAAAAGTTGTTGCCCGAAAGATTTTCAAAGGCGCTGTTGTCTGTGTCTCCTGGTGGAGAATTAAGGGATCTTCTTTTCACCACCGATCCTAGTGGGGGAACTCCACAGTTGGTTAGCAGTCTCGTCGATTTTTCTGCCGATGCATACTTGGGTGTCCCTTCGATAGATCGATTAAATGGTTTTGTCTCATTGCAACCTGATCGAGGGTACCTCGATATTAACAATAATGAATTTGAAATAAATTTCAAAAGCATCTTCAACTCCCCCTGGACCTTTGATTCTGGGCGAGGGCGTTTGGCCTATAGGGTCGATGAAGGTAGTGTCTCTGTGACTAGTGGGCTAATTGAATTATCGGATGGCGACCTTTCCGCGTACGGAAAATTGCTGATGAACTTGCCTTCGGCGAGGGAACTCCATACCTGGGGTTTAACAATGGGTGTAACAGATGTTGAATTGTTAGAAGCGAATGTCTATATCCCTAAATCAATACCTGGAAATCTCCGTTCATGGGTCGAATCATCAGTTAAAAGCGGGCGATCAAGTGAAGCCGGTGTTACCGTGCACGGTGCTTTGTTTAGGGGATCTCCTGCTGTTCAAAAGGCCCATGACTTTTACTTAAAGGTCGAAAATACAGAGGTCGAGTACCACCCGGATTGGCCGCCAGCAACTGACCTCACGGGCACCATTCACATCAATAATGACCATGTTTTCACGAGTGATGCAGTAGGGAAGGTCTATTCAAGCGATCTATCAGATGTTGATGTCCTAGTTGTCATTCCAGGTTCAGGGGGGGCTGACTTAGTTATGGTATCGGCTAGTCTGAGTGGACCGTTCGAAGATGCTATTCGTGTCCTAAAGGAAACGCCGCTTGCCGAGGTCACATCTTACCTAGCTGACGAATGGTCTGCTAAAGGAGAAATGCAGGCTACTCTCTCGGTCGAGGTTCCAATTGGTGCCAGGCGTGAGGAAGAAGTTCATTCTGATGTTCTGGTGAGCGTTGACAATGTGCTTTTAAATATGCCTGATTTTGACTTGGATATTGCTCGCTTGATTGGAGAGATTCGTTATAACAACGAAAGTGGCCTCAATTCCGATGGGTTTACCGGAATGACCTTTGGCCGATCGATCAGCGGCAGGATCTCAAGTCAACTTTACGGCGAGGGTGGAGAGATATTAGTAAATGTTGATGGTTCCATAGATGTGCCGGCGCTATTCAGGTGGTCTGATCAGATTTTGCTTAGCCGGGCCTCCGGTGTGCTTGATTATTCGACAGAGGTCCACATTCCCTATGGTGGAGCCATGGGCAAAATATATGTAGAAGTATTTTCTGATTTAAGTGGCGTGATAGTCGATCTTCCCGAACCCCTGTCAAAACCAGTCAGGGATTCAGTTCATGAATTTAGATACAGACAAACTTTTAACGAGCCAGGTTATCGGATTGACCTGTCTGTTGACGATAATCTGCACGCGTCGTTAAAGATTGACGCTGGCATCGCCACTGGCGGTAGAGTTCATTTCGGAGCTGCTGCTTATGGTGAGGTGACGTTTGACGCAATTAGGGTGTCTGGGGAATTACCTTTTCTGGATTTTGGCGCATGGAAGGCTGTGACCAAAGAGTTTGGCCGGAGCTCGGAAGTATCAATCGAAGACCAGATAGCAGCTCATGTCGCATCAGCCGAGTTAAGCATTGAAGAGTTCCTGTTGTATTACCTGCCATTGAACGATGTCGAGATGCTCGTTACGAGAGGTGAGAGCCAATGGGTTGCTGCTATGAGAAATGGAATGCTTGACGGTGAGTTTATGATTCTCGACGACGATGATGCCCCTCTGAACGTGAATCTGAATTGGCTGAGTTTCGAAAACAAGGGTGATGCAGTAGACCCACTATGGGATTTGAACCCAGTTGATTTTACAGATGTCGACTTCAGCACTGGACGGCTATTAGTGGACGGTGAAGATTTTGGGCATTGGTCGTTCAAGTACAGAACTACAGAACATGGTGGAAGATTTGAAGACCTTGCGATGGTTACGCTTGGCGTGCAAGTCGCGACTGGAGGTTTGGGTGAATGGCGCTATAAGGACGGCCAACACGGCAGTCGATTTACAGGCGAAATAATGATTGATGACTTAGCAAAAGCACAACAAAGTTTCGGTTTTGCCTCGAGTATAGAGGGGAAAGACCTAAAGCTTACGGCTGATTTGAGTTGGGATGGGTCCCCCGCCATGTTGGATCTTGGGAGGGTCTCTGGTGAAGTCGAAATCTTGGAAGGCCGCGGTCGTTTTGTGCAGGCGGAAACAGGCGGCGCGCTAAAAGTGCTCGGTATATTTGACTTTGCTTCCCTTGCCCGCCGGTTCAGGTTTGATTTTTCAGACGTTATTGAGGATGGCTTTGAATTTACCGATATTCAAGGTGTTGTGGCTTTCGATGAGGGTGACCTGGTCGTTCAGGAACCCGTCGTCATTCATGGTAGTAGTGGCACGTTTACAGTCGGTGGCAGCATGAACCTTGTCGGCGGTACGCTGGATAACGATATGATTGTTACTTTACCGGTTGGACGCAGTCTGCCATGGTATGCGGCATACAGTGCGATTGCGACGGGCCCATTGGCTGGGGCCGGCGTCATGCTTGCTCAGAAGGTATTTGAGAATCAGATTAATCAAATGAGTAGCGCGAAGTATAAAATTAGTGGTTCAATTGAGGAACCTGATATTCAGTTCGTCTCTATTTTCAATAACTCCGTGCGGGAAACTCTTCCCGAATAATTCCTGAGCCCAATGGTCTGAGCCGTTGAATGAGTTAGTGGCGTCGGCTGATTGATTACCCATCAGCCTGGCGTTTTGCTTCCGATGATCATTCTGTGAGGCGCTGATTTGTCCGACTTTTTATTCTTCAGAAAGGGCTTTCAGAAACTGGAATAATCGCCTGAAATGATTTGTTTGTTGTCCGGTTTCACGTTCGTCACGGGCTTTGCGTACCAGATGCCTTAGTCGTTGTCGGTCAGCGTTTGGAGATTTATCAAGCACCTCGGATAGTGTCTCTGAATCACCATTAACTAGCTTCTCTCGCCAAGACTCCAGTTGGTGGAACTTCTGTATATAGGCTGCGCTGCTCGCATCCAGTGTTTCTATGATGTTCTTGATTGGGTCCACGTCTATTCGTGAAAGCAGCTTGGCGATGTACTGTATCTGGCGTTTCCTCGCGTTGCCTTTGGTGATTTTCTTGGCAATTTCTACGGCTTCCCTGACCTGATCATTCTTAACTTTTGCTAGATGGCCAGGGGACAGTTCAGTCAACCGGTCGCCCAATTCTTTTAGCCCATCCATGTCACGTTTTTTTTGTGATTTACTTGGTTGGATATTAGAAACAGTCTTTGTTGTTTTATTCATGTGATGGTCATGCATAGAAAAGAGTGGCTAAGCCAAGAAAGGAGAGGAATCCGACGACATCAGTAATCGTTGTAAGTACTACTGTACCGGCGATAGCAGGGTCAATTCCGATCGATCTAAGAAAGCTGGGCAATAGAGCTCCTGATAAAGCTGCGGTCAACAAATTGATAACCAACGCAGCCGCGATTATGAGTCCGAGGTTGATGTCATTAAAAAACATCGACGTCGCAACGGCAACCACAAGCGACCAAAGACAACCATTGATAGCGCCTACAGCAACTTCGCGGCGGGTGAGCCAAGCGAGGTTATTATCAAACAGCTCGTCTTGTGCCATGTTCCGAATAACCAGTGTGAGAGTCTGGCTTCCTGCAACGCCTCCCATGCTAGCGACAATTGGCATAAGAACTGCCAGCGCAACCACTTTTTCTATGGTGTCTTTAAATATATCTATGACCGATGCAGCAATAAATGCGGTGATGAGATTTGCACCAAGCCATATTGCGCGGCTCTTCGCGGTTTTCACTATGGGAGCGAAAATGTCCGAGTCTTCGTTTAAGCCGGCCATTCCTAAAATTGAATGATCGGCTTCGTCAATTATGACGTCTACGACATCATCGATAGTGATTCTGCCCAAAAGTTTGTTGTCTTGGTCGATAACTGGCGCCGAGACTAGATCGTATCGCTCAAATTTCGCAGCAACATCGTGCTCGGACATGTCCGCCGGAATGGCCTCTATCTCAGTGACCATGATCTCTCCAACAGTCAACATTGGGTTAGAAACTAGCAAGCTTGAAAGTGGTAGCACGCCAACAAACGCATCTCTTGAATTGACCACGAAAATACTATCGGTCATTGATGGAAGTTCCGAATGTCTGCGCAAGTACCTAAATACAACATATAAACTAACCTGCGGTCGGACGGAAATAGTATCTGTATCCATCATTCCTCCAGCCGTATCTTCAGGGTAAGCCAAAAGATTCTCGACACGGCTTCGGTCCTGAACGTCCATTGCTATCAGGACTTTCTGAATCAGGTCTGCCGGAAGTTGTTGGAGGATGTCCGCGGTGTCGTCGTCGTCAGTCTGTTCTAGAACAGTAGCGATCTGTTCACCAGACTTGTCACTTAGTAGCGACAGAACGACGTCTTCGTCAACATGCCGGATGATTTCACTTTGCTGGGATTCGTCGAGCAGTTCCCACAACATGGTGCGCTGAGCAGGTGGAGAAGATTCGAGAACATCCGCTAGGTCTTGGGGCTTAAGTTCATATAGCAGGCTTTGGATTTCCTGCCCAGAGCGAGACGCGATCAGGTGTTTAATTTGGGAAACCGTGGATTGCCTGGTATTTTCTTCGGATTCCACTACTCGCTCTCGCCGAACTTATTGTTGACCAGGGCTTCAATGGCCGTCATGGCTTCAATTTCGTCTTCGCCTTCGATACAGATGTCGACCTCAGATCCGCATGATGCCTGTAGTAACATCATTGACATGATGCTCTTCCCATTGGCTTCAGTTTCCGAGTTAGAGACGTATATCGTTGAGGCAAAGGCGCTGGCTGTTTTTACAAACACGGAGGCAGCCCTGGCGTGAAGACCGAGTTTATTTGTTATAGCCAGTTTTTTCTTAAACACGGTTATTCCCGGAAGGAGATACGGGGGCGTTAAGTTCCCTGTGACGAAGTTGGACGTTTGCAAAGCTTGACTTGTAGCTATCGAATAATTTCCGGCACATGAAAACACTTCGGTGTTGGCCACCTGTGCAGCCGATGGCGATAGTTAGGTAACTTCTGTTGTTAGCCTCAAATCTTGGCAACCACTTATTCAGATATTCGGAAAGATCGGTGAACATTTCAATAAACTCTGATTGTTGGTTTAGAAAATCCTGAACGGGTTCATCTAAACCACAAAGTGAGCGAAGATCAGGCTTCCAATGGGGATTGGGCAGGCACCTGACATCAAAGACAAGGTCAGAATCTACGGGAACTCCGCGCTTGTAGGCGAACGAAAGGAACAATAGTGCAAACTCGTGTATCTCCCTTGCTACCCGCGTGCGGATTTCGTCTCGGAGTTCATGGATAGTGAGGCTGGTGGTATCTATCGTCAGCGCTGCCAGGTCGGATATAGGGTCCAGCAACTTGCTTTCCAGATCAAGGGCTTCGCGGAGGTCCGTCACCTGATTGCTTAGCGGGTGTTTCCTCCTGGTTTCACTGAATCGCTTGACCAGTGCCGGGCTGGCAGAATCTAGGAATATAACCGTAGATTCTACTATAGAGGCGTCAAACTTTAGGAGGACGCCTGGAAATAAAACCAGATCGTCTGCGATGTTCCTCGCATCAATGCTAACTGCAACCTTGTTTATGGTGAGGTCAGAAGACAAGCGCGTAACTAGAGGTGTTAGAAGAGAGACCGGTAAGTTGTCTATGCAGTAGTAGTCCATATCTTCCAAGACATTCAGGGCGGTACTTTTACCTGAGCCGGAACGCCCGCTGATGACAATAAGAGAAAGCATCATTTGCTCAGTGATTCTATATTTGGAGTTGGCTCAGAAAGGGCGCGCTTATAAAGTTCCTCGTTATCTTTTGCGGTTATGAGGTCCTTTCGGTACGTCTTGATTTGAAACCGTTCTGCCAGCATGCCGAGAGTCGCTAGGTGCTCAGTGGTTTCAAAAGCGGGCACGAGCAATACAAACATGATGCTTACGGGTTCGTCGTCGTGGGCCAGGAAATCAACGGGATCCTGAAGTACGAACAGACTGCCTGTAATCGAATCACAGCCTTCGAGGCGACAGTGAGGGATGGCAATGCCATCCCCAACGGCAGTGGACCCAAGTTTTTCTCGTTCAATGAGCCCTCTGTATACATCGCCGGTTTCAAGGTGAGGAACAGATCGGTTGATATGTTTCGCAGCCAGTTCAAAGGCTCTTTTCTTACTGCTTGCCCTTAGAGAACATATGGTTCTCTCCGGAACGAGAATTGAGTCAATATTCATCCATCACGACCACGAGAAACGTTAGCCGTATTATAGAACGGATTTGAAAAAGCTGTTATCTATCTAACATTAGCCGCATTTTATATACATCTATTCGATGTTTAGGTTCTTTTTTTTTGACCAGTTGGCGGTCAACTTTGTTAGTTAACCGGTTAATCGTGGCGTAAAGATCCTTATTTTTTGGCGCTGCGTGTGGTTCGCCACTGGAGATACGAATAGTCGATTCAGTTTTTTGCCGTTTCTTTTCTACACACACTATTACCTTCATGTTATTGATTCTGTCAAAGTGCCTTTCCAGTGCGATGACAGGTTTTAAATCAAAAGGTGAGTTTCTTATTAGGCACTACATTGATTCTAACATGGGTTTTTCGGCCCAAGCCATGAGGGTTCGTTCATTATCACGGAAAGATATTTAGTCTTTCTAAATCAATTCTTTACGTTCGTTGGAAGGGGGAATTAATAGCAGTTCCCGATACTTTGCAATGGTTCTTCGGGCTACCTTAATATTTTGTGCTTCGAGGAGTTTGGCGATCTTGCTGTCGCTGAGAGGCTTCTGTGGGTTTTCTTCAGAAACCAGTTTTTTGATCAGGGCGCGGATGGCGGTTGAGGATACTTCTCCGCCGGAATTTGTGGATACGTGACTCGAAAAAAAGTACTTCAACTCGAATAAGCCGGAGGGTGTGAGCATATATTTTTGTGTAGTCACACGGCTAATCGTAGACTCGTGAAGGTCAACTGCTTCGGCGATGTCATTTAAGACCAGCGGTTTCATCGCGTGCTCGCCATACTCCAAGAACCCGCGCTGATATTCAACGATCTTGGTAGAGACGCGTAATAGGGTATCGTTTCTTTGCTGAAGGCTCTTGATGAACCACTTTGCTTCTTGAAGGTGATTTTTAAGTTGTGTTCCGTCATTGCTACTGTCGCCTCGTTGGATAAGCGCTGAGTATTCCGGATTAACCCTGATTCTTGGTGCAGACTTTGGGTTTAGCTCGACCACCCAACGACCGCTCTGTTTGGTAACCATTACGTCCGGTTCAACATAATCCGTGGTGCCTTGTGCTATATCGCTGCCGGGCCTGGGGTTAAGCGATTGGACAAGGTTTATTACTTCTTTCAGTTGGCTTTCCTTGATTCGAATTTTACGTGCCAGTTGAGTGTAGTCCCTTCCCGCAAGCAGATTGATGTGCTGCTCAACAACAACAATAGCCTCGTCACGGAAAGGCGTTTCGGCAGGCATTTGCTTTAGCTGGATCGCAAGGCACTCCTGAAGTGATCGTGATGCGATGCCTAACGGGTCTAGGTGTTGGATAAGATGGAGTACCGCCTCGACCTCATCGAGCTCCACGTCCCAAGCGTCTGGAGCCGAATCCACAATATCTTCTAGGTCTATCTGTAAGATGCCATTTTCGTCTAGGCCATCCACAAGGGAGAGGGCAATATATTCGTCTGTCTCGGTGAGGTTAAACAGGTTTATCTGTTCCATCAGGTGACTTTGGATTGTGATGCTGTCGGCATTGCGGGTTTCGATATAGTTCTCATCGGAGAAATCAGTCCCCAGTGTGGAAGTCTGGAAATTCTCATCAATGACATCATCCCATGTCGTGTCTACAGGTAGCTCATCTGACAGAGTTTCGTTGCTGACCTGTTCGCTTAAGTCAGGCACTGTTTCTCCATCCAGCTCAGGGTTCGGGGTGTCGAATTCTTCGGTTTCAGGGGAAGCCACAGCACCATCAGTGATGCCGGGCTCAGGAATATCAGGTTCTAACTCAACAACGTTATCAGTTGAGGCGAATTCATTTTTTTCACGTTCGGAAGGGTCCGGGCTTGCCTCCTCCAGCATAAAGTTAGAGTCTAGGGCTTCCTGAATTTCCACTTCAAG
>Ga0115000_10004528_pt1 | contig 11366 bp, 17 predicted proteins | sample ArcticOcean_MG_C_6_FD_89690 | JGI IMG/M metagenome (GOLD analysis project Ga0115000, IMG submission 89690) | Marine microbial communities from western Arctic Ocean - ArcticOcean_MG_CB8_128 | ecosystem: Environmental > Aquatic > Marine > Oceanic | place: Arctic Ocean: Canada Basin | collected... | reverse complement strand
AGCATTGCGCAAAAGGAAGCTTTAGAAGCACAACTTGAAAAGGTCATCGTAGGCCAAGACGACCAAGAGCTCGAAAAAATAGTGCAACAAAATGTGAATAAAGCATTAGAACCTAGGCCATTGGTTGCACAAATGCCTGTCCAAATGGTTCAATCAGCCGCAGCAGCTGGAGGCGCGCGTAGAAAAAGACGTCGCTCTCGTAAAAAAAAGAAGAAATAATATTTTCTCTATCTTGTGTATAATATGGTATGTTCAAATTGTAATTGTAAAAACGGGGGTCGCAGAACTCGCGGACGCAGAATTAGAAAACGTAAACGCAAAACAGCCAAAAGACGTACCAAACGCAAGACAGCCAAAAGACGTACCAAACGTAAACGCAAGACCCGAACACGCAGACGACGCCGTTAATTTGGGTGTTGCTTATTCCATTAATGGAAGACTTTAGTAATATTTTTAACAGATTTAAAAATATTATACACCACCGGTAAATTTCTTACCCTTGGTTTTGTTTGTATCATTCTTTAACAATTGTGCAGCACTACATAATCGGCGATTATGCTTAGATGTGTGTTTATGCCAGTAGAATCGACATCTCTTATACAATCGGTTACTGTAATTAAAACAATCAATTTCCTTTGTATAAATTTTTCGTGTAGATTTCTTGTTTTTCGTGTGATTTTTCTTTAGTTCATTTACAAAAAATTTAGCAAAGTAATCCATCGCAGCACTACGCTCAGGATGCCATTGTACGCCGTAAAATGGATAAAAGCGACCTTCAATTGTCGAGACATAATCTCGTCCCTTTCTATCTTTACTTGTTGATACAATTTTGTAAAACTTATCGATATTTTTGTGTTTTTTGAATTTTATTGGAGAGAGACCCATTTTATGATTGTTTAAAGTACAATCTTTGGTAGATAATTTCTTCATTTCTGCTTTCGTGGCTTTCCTCATCATTCGACTATTTAATCCTTCTGCAGTAAAATCTAAGGTAGATTGAAGATTATTAAATGAATCGAATCGTTGCAATAACTTTTCTAAATCATCATGTCCATCCGCAATAATCATTAGTTGTTGCATACCCATACATCCCCCCCAAATTGGGAAATGATTTCCTTTATCATTTTCCTTCATCGCTAGTAGCACAAATTTTTTACAACATTTATAATACTCTGTTTGGGTTCCTGCAAAAGCGCCACCACTAGGAAAGTATAAACCATCGATTTTGTTCATGTATTTTTTGAAATTCTTAGTAGTATAAGGAATAGGTAAAATTTCAATACCAAATCGTGTTAACCATTTAATATGAGAACTAGCAATGTATGAATCACCGCATACTTGGTAATACTTTTTACCAGGTGTTAATGGTACAGAAATCATACCAACAACAAATTTCCTTTGCGTTTTTTTATGCGTTTTTTTATATTTTTTATGATGTTTTTTATGATGTTTTTTATGATGTTTTTTATGTGTTCTTGTCATATACTATAATGGTATATAAAAAGATTTAAAAATATTATTCGTCTGAAAAGCGTTTGCTCTTTTTGGATTTCTTAACCGACTTATGAGTATGATATATAAGTCCGAAAAAATAAGAATTTGTAAAATGTTTTTTTAATTGCGTTGTCTGCCACTTTTTAGGATATAAAATTTTTAATACTTTACTTGAAGAGAATAATGTATAATTATATATCAAAATTTTATTACTAGATAGTTGTGTAAGATTTTTTCTACACTCGTTCACGAAAATTTCACTCATTTTATGTGAAAAATTTATAGCAACATCTGTCGGTGGAATTTCAACCCAACTGTAATTTACTGCTTCGGGATGAAATAGCATTCCATAAAATGGAAATTCTTTAAATGAGTAGATATTAAGAAATTCAGTTTTCAATTTCTTATTTTTAATTACAGAGTTTATTTCTAAAAATGCTTTTATCTTATCTATTTTTTTACCCTTTGTATTCATAGCCCATCCGGGGGTTGTATAACATACCGGTTTCGAAGCCCATATTTTTTTATTTTCCTTGGAAATAGAACCAAAAATGCCTGGAGTGTCGGTTAAGGTTAATGGGGCTGACCAATATGTGTCAGCAGCTTCAACCATTTCATCGGCTGACATTTGTTCCTGAGTAGATCCCAATATTTCTTTTGAATCAGAGATGTTTGAATAATAATTTGGCATTAAATTCATAAAAATCAATTCTTCATATCCCATACCAATCCCCAACACGGGAAAATAATTTCCCATATTATTTTGTTTTTTTGCCCATTGAAATATGGAAAACTCTGCTTGCATCCAACGTAAAACGTCTTTTTCAATCTTTATATCCTTGGATAGGTTATTATAATCTACCGGTGAAATGTCACCACAAATAATAACACCATTTAGTTGTGACAAATACGAAAATATTACTGGTTCGGTTGCTGTAAATTGAATAGGTACAACCCTCGCTCCACTATTTTCAATCCAATTTACATACGCTGCTGGTAAATAAGATTTTGCTCTTTTATTATCTATGGTAATATTATCACCCAACCAATCAGATAAAGCATTTGTAAGAATTCCAATAACTGGTCTATTATTGATTTCTGTAGGACTTGATGTTTTATCACTCATATTATATATATATATATTGAATACATATTTTAAGATAAAATATCAAAATAATAAGAATTTTCAAAAGCACTATTGTTTGTTTTAAATAACTTTTGATTTGGATTTATTTTTTTAATGGTAATACTACGAGACCACAAATTATAGTTTCTAATGTACAATTCTGGAACCGTAACCCTATTTTTATTTTTTTTACATTCATCTACGAAAAATTTAGATAATCTCTTTGAAATTAAACGAAATATAGGTGTACGTCCAATTTCTGTTAATCTCCATTCGAATAGCACTTTTTCTGGATGAAATTGTACCCCATAAAAAGGAAAGTTTTTATATTCAAGCATACTTACAAATTTTATAGGGGTCTTGTCTTTACTTTTACTAGTTGCGACAACATTCCAATATTTTTTCCATTTTTTCATATAAGGGGCATCTATTACAAATGCTTGACTGTGATTTTGAAATACACATGATTCTTTCCTAAATTCATCCATTTCAGAATGCGTAAAAATTTTTGCAATTGTAGAATCTGGTTTCAGAATATCCAATTTTGAATTATATTTACGAGCATCAACATCTGATAAGCCTTTTAGTGTTGTAAATTCTTGAATTACACTACCCACCGTATTATTCATCATACCTAAAATTTCAAAACCTAAACAAATGGAAAACAAAGGGAAATAATTTTTTTGGTTATTAGATTTTTTGGCGTGGTTTACGATATGCTTAAATGTTTCCATAAAATGTATATACTCATCGCTAATCATATCATGATCTACTTGACCACCGATAAATAGTACACCATTTACTTGATTAAGTATCATGTCTAATGCGCCCTTTGGTGTATCATATGGAATAGGAATAACACGTGCGTTATTCATTTCAATCCATTTAACATATGAAGCAGGTAAATATGAATGTGTATTTTTTTGATATGTTGCAGTCATGGGAATACTCAAAATACCTACTGTGGGGTGATGAGACAGCCGGGGTTTTCTTTTACTTTTTAAAAACACGTCATGACGCGCTTGTCTTTTTTTCTTTTTTGTTTTATTTTTCTTTGATTTTTTAACTTTTCTGGTCTTTTTTGACATATATATAAGTATTAGATTTTCTTATCTAATAGTTCATTTTTAACCTCGACACTCATTCCCAATTCTCGTTTTATCGATGATTTTTCTTTTTCTAATCCATGGTAATTATCCGTTCCACCTGTCATATTTCGAATCATTGTTTGCCATTCCATTATCAATTTGTCATCTTCTAAATAATTGGGATGGGTTTTTTCCCAAAGTTTAACCTGTTTAATCTGTTTAAATGTAATTTCATCAATTGTTTTGTTTATTTTTTTGTGACTGCAATCTTTTTCCCATTTGTCAGCATCTTTCACGTAAAATTGTAACCGTTTTTTATCCGAACAATGAATGGGTCTCTGGGTTGGTTCCATATCCTGTAATTGTTTTACAAATATATTACTAATGCCTTTCACGAAACCATGGTTTTTAGTGTACAATATATCTTCCAAGGATACTTTTACATTGTCCACAAAATCAGTTAGATTCATCGCATCTTTACATTTTTCATTGAGGTAAATATTAATAGACATCCTATTATTATAAGTATTTCCCATTTTTGGAATAACCTCATTCAATGTTTCCAAATTAGTTGTAGATTCAACTTGATTATTTAAAATCTGTTTCATCATAATTTTTAATTCCGCAACTTCCTGTTTCAAGAACTCTTTTTCTAAATCAACCGACTCATTCTCTACAGGTGTAGTATCCATTTCAATTATAACAGTTTCAACAGGTCCTCCATCCGATGAAAGCACGCATTTCTTCTTGTGTTTGCTGAGACCAGAAGCATACTTATAATTCTTGTCGCAGACCATACAATGGTAAGGCGCTTTTTGTGTTATCCTCGTAATTGGCGCGTTATCCATTTTGTGTTTTGTAGTGGATAAATGACGACGGAAATCATTTTTGTTCCTAGAAGTATAGTCACATTTTTTACAGTGGTATTTTTTAAAGTTTTTTTGGAGTTTTTTGTTATCCACCATTTTCTCTATATATGGATAACATAAAAAACTCCTAAATAGTTTTCGTAAAATTGTATCTAGTACTGAAAAAAAGGCACTGCTATATTTTGACCCTACACCAATCAAGTACTGATGCGATATGTGCGTTTTTTGAAGCTGAAAATAAGAGGCAAATTTGGCTTTTGGACATTTTAAAATGTCCATTTTCAAACCAAATCACAAACTTTTAAATATTTTTTTACACTTTTTTTCTTTAAGCTCAAAAAAATATTATTAATTATTATTCTCAATTTTCTTTAATAATGCTGTATTATATATTAAATTTCCAGTAGGTTTATATTGAGAAATTTTCGTGTAATTCTTGTCTTCTTTCTTATTCACTTTAACTTGGGTATTGGTTTTTCTCAACAACAAACTATTCATATCCTTGGGATCAGTTACATTATCCTCAAGTTTCTTCTTTTCTTCCATATAATTTCCAAAACCATCAATGGTATATCCGTATTTCTTTTTAAAATCGGTTCTTTGATACTTTGGTATGTAGTGGTTCCATGAAATAAATAGTAAATTAGGATGAGTGTATTTAACCATAAAACCATTTTGACCTAATTTATCCATTATATATGCAATACATGACGCAGAATCATACCGAGGTGTTCCGACTAAAAATTCAGGAACTATAAAAAAACAATAATGTCCCGTATTTTTTTGTCGTGACGCATATTTTATTTTTTGATGAGTTCGATTCAGAATTTTTTTATAAACAAGAATGCGTAAATCGGCTGTTTGACGGGTTCTATTGTAAAGATCATCTAAATTTATTTTATCTCTAAGTTCGTCACTATTCATTAGAATTATATGAGAAAAAAACTATTAAAAAATAAACGATAACACATTATAATATGACAATCAAACATATTGTAATGTGTGGAGGCGGGTATAACGGTATATATACAATGGGTGTAATTGATTATTTATTTGAACAAAATTTTTTCGACGTTGATACCATTGAAACAATTTATGGTACATCCGTTGGCGGCTTTGTTGGAGTATTACTGTGTTTAAAATTGCCTTGGAGTACAATACTGGGATATGTGACAGAACGTCCTTGGGACAGAGATATTGTATTTTCAGCAGACATGTTGTTCAACATGATTCCAAATAAAGGAATTCTAGATTCTTCTTACATAGAGTTATTTTTTACTAAATTACTAAAAGCAAAAAATTTATCGTCTAATATCACGTTAACAGAATTTTATAAATTTTCTAACATTCATTTGTTTTTCTTTGCTGTGGATGTGAATACATTTAAAGTTGTAAAATTATCACATAAATCTCATCCAACTCTAAAATTAATTGATGCTATTTTTATAACTTGTTCTATACCTTTTATTTTCCAACCAACATTTATAAATGAAACATATTTAGTTGACGGTGGTGTTTTATGTAATTATCCATTGGATTATTGCATAGAAGATGGGGCTAAAGAAGATGAGATTTTGGGGGTTCAATTTCACTTAAATAAAAATAGAACAAGAACAATTGATCAATCTACAAATATCTTATATTACAGTTATTATATGTTTGATAAATTGGTCGGGGTTGCGAGAAAAGACCCTGTAAATAAGATAACAAATGAAGTTATAGTGCCCTGCGATTCTATGAATATTAATGTGGGGGCAAAAATTATAAATGATAAAGCTCTGCGACAATCATACATAGATAAAGGTCGTGAATGTGCGAAATTATTTCTTTCTTATAAATCTAAAGAGCAGTGTTTAAAAATTTAGTTAAATTATCTTGTGTAATATCTGAATCGAATTCAATAACGCTATTTCCTTTAACTAAATAAATAGTTGGAAATCCAGTTACATTAACACTATGATCAGATTCGAAACTTTGCAAAGTACCTTCTTCTTTCTCTCCATTTATTTCTATAAATGTTATTGTAACTCCATTAATTTGTTCTCCATTATATTTACCCAGTGTTTTTTTCCAACCCGAATCTGCCGCTATAATATTTGTTTTACAATGAGGACACCAATCAGTATAAAATGCGTAAATATTTGCATTTGTCACAGCATCTTCATCGCCGCCGCCGCCTATAAATTCTTTATTGTCTTTATATTCGGGATTTAGTTTAGGAGCTACATAAGTTATATATACCCAAAACGCCAAAGCAATAAACACGGTTAAAAGGAATAGAATAATTAAAAATTTTTTATTTGTTACTGCTTGCATTATAGTATGTTTTGCGTTTGATATCATTTCACTCATTTTATATAAAGATAGAGAAACTGTAAGATTAGTTCAAACGAATATAAAGTAGAAATGATATGTATAAATAATATGTGGATACGAAACTATCAAGGTAAATTAGTATATTTGAATATTACTAAATATCACAATGAAAAAGATTTATATTGTGCGGTATGGAAGATTAAATTCAATGTAAATATTGACGATGATATAAATTTCAATGAGGAACTAATGTCCATAATTAATTCGTAAATCTTTTTTTCTGACTTTAATATAATAATGGCTAAAACCAGAAAACGAAAGAAACATAAAAAGAAGATATATACAAAAAAACATTTTCAAAGCGGAGATGGTATGGTAACGTCTGTATGGGGTCCTCCTCTGTGGCACTATCTCCATACTATGAGTTTTAATTATCCAATAAAACCTACTACTGCTGATAAAAAACACTATAAAAATTTTATATTAAGCATGCGCTATGTTTTACCGTGTCGGCATTGTAGGAACAATTTAATAAAAAACTTTAAAGCATTACCTTTAACAGCCGCGAATATGAAAAGTCGCGATGCTTTTTCGCGTTGGGTATTTAAGTTACATGAACTGGTAAATACAATGTTAGGAAAAAAATCCGGATTACGATATTGTGATATCCGCGAAAGATATGAACATTTTAGATCAAGATGTGTTGAAGATAAGAAATTTTCAACACGAAAAATACAAGCAGCCGTTAATAAGACTAGAAAAAAGAAGGAAAAAGGTTGTACCGAACCGTTATATGGTGCTAAATCAAAATGTATTGTTAAAATCGTACTTAAATCAAAAAGGGGTAAGAGTTTTCAAATGGATAAAAAATGTCTTAGAAAACGATAACCGTCTAAATATAAAATGTTTTTTAATAATAAATGACATTTTATACAGTTGATGAAGTAGGTAATCATACTGCAAAAGATAGCTGTTGGGTTATTGCAAATAACAACGTATATGATGTTACTAAATTCATAAGTCGTCATCCAGGTGGCAAATTCGCCATTCTATCTAAAGCTGGAACAGATGTCACTAAACATTTTGAATGGCATTCTACACATGCTAAAGAATTATGGAAACAATATAAAATAGGTACGCTTAAAATACCTTCGAAGTGTTGTTTCTAAGATTATGTCTGTGATAACCAAGGAAGTGGTAAATATTGGTTATTCATTGAATTATAGTTTGGTACTTTTTTGCAAGTAAAAGCCGGTTCCGGGCATCTTGAACAAGGTGGGCAAGGTTGACACGGTTTCTGTCTAGGACAAGCTGATCGTTGTGGGCATTTAGGACATACTGGAGGTACAATTGAAGATTTTAGAACATATAGATCTTCATCGCCATTTTGGATATCCACACGCCTAACACCCCGCCTTTCTGACCAAAATCTGTCATAATTATCATCATCATTTGTTGGAGATCGCGATTTAGTGGAGTTCATGGTGTTTGACCCGCGGTTACCATGGCGAAATTTGTTTGGTTGGTTTGCTAACCCTTCCTTAATATTCATACCAAAGGTGGATAATAATGCAATGGCTAATATGATAAAAAATAATGTTGATTTGTCGAATTTCATTATATATAATGAGTTAGAAAAAATCGAGAATATTTAAGAATAAATCTCTCCATATATCATATATGCCAGCACAAACTCATGGAAGAGCTAGAAACGGTTTTCATATCCTTGCTAATAGTAGGGGGCGATTAACAAATTTAAATCAAGCACCGTGCGATACAGATGCTGCCTGCGATAAAGCTTATTGTTGTGGTCCTGCTATACAAACACTCAATTCAAAACCTAGAGAGCGAAGAAGAGGATTATGTTCTTTTACCAAAAATTGCGGAAGAGATCGAGCTTTAGCTTTAGGGGGTATTGGGTCGAGATCTAGCACTATCAAACGAGCTATTACCAGAAGAGTTGAAAATAGAAATCAAATGTCGCCCGAATACGAACCCTCAGCATCTAAACCTCGTAATGCGACAGAATGGCCCACGAAGAATGCTACCTGTAAAACGAGATGTGCTTGTTGTACGATCACAATGACCAAAAATCATCCTAGAAATGCTTGTTTAGGTAGTTGCAAATAAATTTTTTTTCTTGTGTCTATATATAAATGGTAAGATACTACGGAAGAGCTAGACAACGAACAGGAGCAGTTAACAGAAACCAACCAGGGCTTAAAAGGGCGGGGTGTATTACAGGTGCCGGACGTCCGACATGGGTTGGTCGTTATATTAGAAATCGCGTGAATTGTAACGCACGAGTTGGGTGTGTTGATGCAAATGGAAACAAAACCGGACTAATGGAAGTTTTTGATGCAACAGGCCAGTCCCTTTGCGTACAAAACCACGGACACCTACTTATTCCAAAAGCTCCACTTTCTCGTGGATGCGCGGGTGGAGTGTATATGTTAAGACACAATGTCAAGTGCCGTTAATTAAATTGATATAAGTGTAAAATTTATAATTATATCAAAAATGAGTTCAAACGGTCTGCGAAAAGCACGTAAAATTTTGAAAAGCTTTTATGCGGAAGATAGTTTAGAAGTTGGTTTAGACGAGGCTGGTAGAGGTCCATTATTTGGACGAGTGTATGTAGGTGCTGCTATTTTGCCACCAGAGGACTTCGATCATTCATTGATGAGAGATAGTAAAAAATTATCCGAAAGAAAAAGATTGATTGCGTTTGATTATATTAAGGAGAATTCGATTGATTGGTCTGTGGGATATTTTGATGAACTTCAAATAGATGAAGTAAATATCTTTAATGCTACCTTTGGTGCAATGCATAAAGCATTGGATAATTTGCAAGTGAGGCCGGACATGATATTAGTTGATGGGAGTCATTTTATCCCTTATACTTTTGAAAATGAGACAATTAGTCATGTATGTATTGAAAAAGGAGATGATACCTATAGTTCAATAGCAGCAGCATCCATTTTAGCTAAAGTATCACACGATAAATATATAGACGAATTGTGTGATGAGCATGAATATTTAAACACCTTTTATGGATTATCCAGTAATAAAGGTTATGGGACTTCCAAACACATAGAAGGTATTAAAAAACACGGTATCTCTAAATGGCATCGTAAGACTTTTGGTATATGTCGTAATTATAATTAAATTATAAAAATTGATTTATAAAAATCTGTTTTATAATAAGTATTAAACAATGAAATTCTTAGTATTTGATACTGAAACAACTGGATTGCCTAAAAGAAAAAATGCTAGCCCCGAAGAAACATACTTGTTTCCTTATGTAGTCCAATTGAGTTGGTTAGTATTTGATAGTGGTACTAATAAGATTACAGATTTGAAGGATAAAATTATTCGTTTGCCAAACAATATACGAATTCCTCAAAAAACAATTGACATTCATGGTATAACAAATGAGAGAATGCTTGAAGAAGGAGAGCCTATAGATGATGTGTTGAATTCATTTGTGCGTGACGTGAGCTCGTGTACATATTTGATTGGTCATAATCTTTCGTTTGACCAAACGATGATTGAAGTTGAATGTATACGTAATAAACATAAGAGATTATCTGATTACAGGAAAATATTATTTTGCACTATGAAACAAAGTAAAAATGTGTGTTGTATTGAGAAAAAAAATTATTATACTAAAAAAATGGAATATAAATATCCCAAATTAATAGAATTGCATAAACATTTATTCAACACCTCTCCGGAAAATTTACATAATTCTTTAATTGATGTTTTGGTATGTTTTAGATGCTTTTATGCATTATCTTATGATTTGGATCCAATGGAAACCAATCCTCAATTTGCGCGTTACTGTAGGCTCCATTGTGGACTTTAAATATTGATAATAGAATTTACATATTAAATTATATTATCATTTTTTGTAAACCATTCCTAAACGTGGATGTTTTGTTCCTTTATATGTGTGTCCTTTGTATACAAATGACGGTTTGTTAGCTTTTTTAGCTTCGAGCATCATTTTAAAGTACTCATTGACTTTTCTTTTTTTCTTTGTTTTTTCTGGCGTATGTTTTTTATCAGATTTACTGCGTTTATGTGTTTTTCCCGACGGTCTAGAAAGATCCATTGCAGTAGCTTGTGTATCATGTTTATTCATTAAAGTTGCAATCTCTTTTTCAAGTTTTGCAACGCGCTTTTCTAAATCACTAATCTTCGTCATTATATATATATAATGGATAATAAAATTAAGCACCGCACATTAGACATTCCTCATCATCCAAGTCTATTTTAGTATTGGTTGGTTCAATGGTAAATTGCTGTGGGGATGCCTTAGCTTTAGTTCTTAGATAATAAATACCGGTTTTAAGACCGCATTTCCACGCAAACATATGCATAGCAGTTAATTTTTTATAATCAGGATCTTTCATCCACAAATTGGTACTTTGACTTTGACAAATATACGCACCTCTATCTTTGGCCATT
>Ga0115000_10004524_pt1 | contig 11375 bp, 9 predicted proteins | sample ArcticOcean_MG_C_6_FD_89690 | JGI IMG/M metagenome (GOLD analysis project Ga0115000, IMG submission 89690) | Marine microbial communities from western Arctic Ocean - ArcticOcean_MG_CB8_128 | ecosystem: Environmental > Aquatic > Marine > Oceanic | place: Arctic Ocean: Canada Basin | collected... | reverse complement strand
TGACGACAATCACACTAACACAGAGAAGCGCAAACAGTGCGGCTGTGATGGAGAGGACGAAGATTCGAGACGTCTGAACAAAGCCTTCGTTGGCAACGCCGCTGCTCGCCTCGAGATCGTCCAACTCAAACGCGGCCACAAACGCACCCGCGCACGCAACCGAGAGCGATGCAAAGTAGACGAACACGCGCGCACTCAGCCCGAACAGCGACGAGTCGCCCCCTTCGTACGCAAACGGTCCGTGCACGATGGCGGCCATCGATGAGCCAACGCGGTGCACGACCTCAACCGTCAACCAGCGCTCGAGCGGCGCGTCGATCGCAATGCACGCAATCGTGTGGCAGAATGCCACCAGTCCAACGATGACCATAAGCGCCTGCAGCGTGCCGGTGCTCAGACTGGCCGCAACGCCCCACGCGAGCACGGCCGGCTGCGTTGCGATCGAAAGATAGACGATCAGGCCCGCGACACGCTCGTCCACGGAAAGCAGCTGACGGTCGGCGAGGTGCATCAAGGTGTCTCCGAGCTGTACGAATGCCGGAAGAATGAGCACGGTGACGACGGCAGTGCACAGTCGGGCGGCGTCAGACGGCAGATCGTCGCGTGAAAAAAATCCAATGAGCAAAAGTGGGGCCAACAGGCCAACGACCAACGACGCGGCCGAGGCCTCGAGCGACCAACACATTTTTTTCACACACGCGTTCACTCGCGAGACCTACCCCAAAAACCAGCTAAGGCGTCATATTGCGGCGATGACACAAAGCCCAAGCACCTCCGCGCCGACGATGTACAGTTTAACGTCGATGCCCAGGTCGGGCGCGAGCGCGAGGCTTACGACCGAACTGCCCCATCGCATGAACATTAAAACCAACGCGGCGCGGATTGTCGTCTTGCCGCCGAGGCGCGACAGCTTCGCCATCGCAATCGCAAGACCGCAGGCACAGACCACGTCCACCCACGGCAGGTGGTCAACGACCTTTGTAAGATGCAGGTTTGCGCACGCAAAGAGGGTGAGGGTGGCGATGTGCTCGGCCGCACGCGTCAGCATTTGTGGCAGCGCGATGCTCTGCTGGGTTGGGCAAGGACGCCACACACATATCTAGCGAAAAAGATAAGGCATCGTGGCACTGCTCTAAAATAGCGAACCGTGTGCAGTGGTTGCTGCTGCTGCTGCTGAAGATGGTGACGCGCGACCAACTCACGGTGTCGAGCAACACCGATCTTCTGCCCAAAGAGGGCGACACGATTCTGCAAGGTCGCCGGATGCTCTACCCGTCGCCCGTGGCGGGGCGCGGGTCGCGGCTGCACGCACACCAAGTCCAGAACGTGCGCGCGCAACTCGCGTGTGCAGCACTGGTTAGTCGCCGGTGGGACGCCGAGGCGCGCCATGTGCCGTCCACTGTGAGTACGGGTGCCCCGCCCCCCATGGGTCCTGGTTCGGGTCAGCTCTTTTTAGTTGTCCGGTCGCTGCTCATGCCCAATGGCGGCGATCTTGGGCCTGCGGTGCTGCAGATTCGCGAGCACCGGCCCAAGGACCCTAGGGTCCATGATACGTGGGGGCCTCCTGGTGGCAAGACGGACCGCACTGACCACTCGCCCCTGCACGCCGCGCTGCGGGAGTTCAATGAGGAAGTCGGTGTGCCCATTGACATGCTTCGTCTTGCCAACATAGCGGGCCGGTTTTACTACGCACGCCTGCGCGGAAGTCCCAACGCCAACGAGGCATGGATGCTTTTCGTCGACTCCGACGCCAATACGGTCGAAAACGCGCTCTTTGGTGAGGACCGCTCGGGTTGGAGCCTCTACAAGCGCTTGAACACCCCTTGCTCGAATGAAGTGGGGGGTTATGCACTAATCCCCATCGATGCACTCCTCAACGTTGACCGCAATGGCAACTTTAGAATCGGCAAGCATGTGGCAAAGTTGCGTACACCGGGACGCACGCTCGAACAGGCCAAGGCCATTCGTGAGCTGCTGAATGGTACTCTCGTGAGCGCCATGACGACGTGAAACCCTAACATTTTCTGATGTGTGTGCGCGTGTGTGTATTTTTAATGCTTTGCTGGCTTGGGCAATGGCTTGGCCAACCTATCTAGCGAAAAAGATAAGGCATCGTGGCACTGCTCTAAAATAGCGAACCGTGTGCAGTGGTTGCTGCTGCTGCTGCTGCTGTTGAAGATGATGACCCGCGACCAGCTCATGATGGCAAGCAATACCGGCCTGTTGCCGAAAGAGGGCGACACGTTTCTGCAAGGCCGGCGGATGCTCTACCCATCGCCCGTGGCGGGGCGCGGGTCGCGGCTGTTTGTGCTCTTCCACGTCCTTGTCCACATCACGAGCGCGATTCTGAGCATCAGCTTCGTCGCCGAAGCGTCTGATCACCTCAGCAACAACAAGATCGAAGCCGACTCCGCTTGCGCGATACTGAGCATGCTGCTGCTGCTCGTCGGCATCGTCGCGATCATCAGCATTTCGCTCACCTCCAAGACGCCATTTTCCTCTCATGGGATCACACTCGCGTTCACGCTGTGGTACTGCCCAACCCCAACCCCAACCCCAACCTTAGACCCAACCCCGACCCTAACCCTAACCAGGGCGTTCTTGGGAGCTTTCGCTCTGCTCATTCTGAGCTTCGCAGCCGGCAGCAAGACGTTGGCCGACGACCACAACGCTCGCGTGCTTGCCCTCTTTTGTGGTCTCTCGCAATCACTCGGACTGTCCTTCATCTTTGCGGGCATGGTGACGGGGGTCAGCGCCTCGGCGCTCCCCATGGACGACCGCGTCGGCAACAACTGAGCACGCGACGCTTCTCAAATGCACACGTCGGGTGTGGGTGTGGGCTCGGGTGACGCGTGTGCACGTTCTTTTCGTTCGGGTTTTGTTTGGTCTGGGTTGGGTGGGGTTTGTCAAAAAAGAATCTCACAGCGCTTCGACTATGAATACCGAGGCTATTGTACACCAGAACGCGACTGAAATCGTTGCAACCACAGTCGCAGTCGTCGGCCGATTGGCAGGATCTCCCAGGACGCCATCCATGTACTCGCTAAGGGCATCGAGCATCGTTCGCAGCACACACTCTTCTGTTTCACACACACTCACACTCATAGCGCCAGCATTGGTGCTTATCTACCGCGTCGGGTTTCCAAGAGCCATGGTTATTGTAGGGTGAGCCAGCAATGTCTCCGCCAGTTGGTTTGTGGACGACAGAATCGACACGCTTTGGTTCACGGCGAGCAGCAGCTGGTCGCCCATTACAGCAGAGTTTTCGCTGAGACTCAGGAAATTGCCAGATGTCGCCGCCGCGTTCTCGAGGCTCTTTTGAATCATCGCCACGGCGTGAGCAATCGCCGATGGGCCAACCGCGTCGGCAATCTCCGCGATCGAGTCATTCAACCGGTTCATCATCACAGAGACGACGATCAACAGCCCGAGCACGAGGAGAAGCAGCAGCCCCGAGCTCGCGAGCATGACCCACGACGACCGTGTCAGGGCCCTGACGCGCTGTGCCTCGAGGTCCAGCCGTGAGAGCTCGAGGAGGTCGTCATTGTCTCGACTGCCCGCCTCGGGGCGCGTCAACTCAACCCTCTCGCGCTTGTCGATGACCGGCAGCGTCGGCGCGCGATTCATGTCTCCCTAACCAAGGGTGGTCGTGCAACTGCTTATGTCTCCTCGTGATGATAACCACGCACAGTGCCACTCCCTATTGGGTGCCACACAACCACACAGTCACACCGCCATGCAAGGGGGCAGTGGGACAAAGGACGACGACGACCGCATTGTCAAGGCCACGTCGGCGCTGGCCATCTTGCTCATGGCCCTGGGTATAACGGTGGGCATGCTTCTGCCCATCTCGGCCGTCGAGCCGCTGCTAGACTACAGCGAGATCGACGGCGGTGCGAGCTTTGGATGCGCGCGCGCGCATTGGAGCAACTTGGCCAGCACGGACTTCTGGAACCACGAGGTGTGGGTCGAGCTGGGATCACCTTCACGCACGATCAAGCTGGCCACGCGCCTCGACCTGACGGCGACGGCCGCCCTGGTCAGTCGCGGCGTCGCCGAAGCCGACGCCGATGCCATCCTCGCAGCCCTCGCCGCGCGCATGCCAACCGGTCGCTTCTTCACGATGTTCGTCTCAATTGACGAGATCGTGCCGTCGCTGGCGAATACCGTGCTCGAAACCTCGCACGGCCTTGCACGATGTGCGCAGCCCGTCGCGGGTATCGCACTTAGCATCTGCGAGGACGCGCTCACGCTCACGCGCAGCCCCGACAGCACCGATCCGAAGACGGACACACCGATCGCCTTCATTGTTGTCGGGCAGTCGCTGCTCGCGACCGAGACCACGCGTCACGGCCTGCACGGAGAGCTGTTTCTCGACACCGGTGTGGCTACCGCGATCGGAACGCCATACGGCGCGAGCATCGGTGCCACGACGCTGTGTTTTTTCGCGAATCAGACGGCGACGGACGTCGCGCTGCCGCGCGTCCACGGCGGCGATACTGTTAATATCTATGCGACGCGCGACGCGAGCGGTGCGCTGGTTGGACTCCCGAGCTCGACCGCGTATGGGCGGTGTGACTACACAAGTGCAGCGACCGAGCTCTTCCCGATTCGCTCGTCGAGCGCCGTCGAGACCTTTTCGACGGCGATTGCGGCTGGGGTTTCGGACATCCACGCGTTCGACGCCGTCGTGTGCGGCAACAACGCAACGACCACGCAAACATCCACACTCGCGTGCATCGACAGCGGCTCTCAGTGCCAAACAGAAGCGGTCCTGGCACTGGCGGACATATCGCAGCGGGCGTTGCTCTGGAACCGATCGGTGGATGGCAGCGTCACCCTGACAATCGAACGAGAGCGGTCGACCGCGTTCGAGGGCGTCAGCGAGCTCGCACTCGCGCTCCTGCGCCTGACGATTCTGCTCGGCGTCGCAGTCGTCGCCGAGGAGCGCTCCAAATTTGGCGTGAATGGCGCGCAGCTGCTGCGTACGGCACTGGGCTGGAGCTCGGTACCAACGACCGACCCGATTGATGCCAAGGCTACGGCCGAGAGGCGTGTCAGTCCGAGCGCGCTGCCACGGCGCTGGGTGCGCTCGCTGCCGGGCCTCGGCGGGCTTGTGGACGAGCTTGCCGACGACGACGACGCCCCAACGTACGTGCACCACGCCTCCGCCGCGCTGGCGATGATCACGTTGCGCACGGTACAGTTCTTCCTCGTGTTTCAAGCTCGAATCGCCAACCAGATGCACTTTGTCGTCGTTGCCGAAGGGCTCAGCGTCGCAATCTCAGTTCTTGTGACCGCGCTGAGGCTGTCCACCAACAATCGCTCGAATGCCGAGGATCTGAGCTCGTACGGCGGCAGCACGTGGCTCACCGACGGCGTCCTCGTGCTCCTCAGCGTATCGGTCAGCGTTCCTCTGCACGAGAACATCGCGTCTCATGGGCGCGCTCTTTATAGTTTGAACTTGGGCAGTACCGCCTGACTACCGACGGGCACAAACACCCGACCTTTGTTCTTACACAGGTTTTCCGCAATCTCACGCGTCGCGGCGGGCGCGCTTCTTCTCACGCAGGTCATCCCGCGGTGCTGCATCTCGGCCGCGGTCTGCGCGGTGTTTGCCTCCAGCCGTCGCTTTCACGACGACTTCCGGATCGCCTCGGCGGTGGCGCTGCTCGGCTGGTGCGCTCAGACCTTTCTGGTCGCCAGCATCACGGCCAACCTGTTCTTGCACCCGCTCCTCTTCTCGTCGACGGCCGCGATCATTCGCACCCTTCTTGTCTCCGCACTCGCCGTCGTCGTTTCCATCGTTGGTTTGGCGTTTTACGTCACGGCAACGATACAATCGATACTCTCGGACACTTAAAGACGGAGGCGGCGGCGGCGGCGGTGGTGGTTTGGGCTTGGCTTTGCGCTTGCGCTTCGGTGGCGGCGGTTCGCAGATGTCTGGAATTTGAGTAGAAATGTTGTTAGGAGCGGATGTCAAGGTAAGGGCTGTTGGATGTCGTGCAGCAGCGTCTTACCTGGAAGCCAGATCAAGTTGCCCGCATACATTAAAACCACGCACGCGCGAGTGTGTGTGTGTGTCGTACGCCCAGGGTCGGGTGGCTAGCGGCGAAGTCTAGCCTTGTGACTGTTGAACTGGCTGCAGGTGCGATCCATTGACTACACGCGTCGTATGGCGACATCGACAGCATGCATGTTCATTTGTAATACGATTCTGGACACCACCACCGACTTCTACGACGACTTCTACGACGACGACGACGACGCGGATGCGCCTTGTCGTCACGAGGGGTCGTGTTTGGAAGTCCTCGCTGCGCTGAAACTGTGCAACGCGCACAGGGAGGCCACCGCCACGCGCCTCCGCAGTGTTGGCGGTTAGTGGAACACACCGTGTGAGTGCGGGTGTAATCGTTTTTTTGAAAACACAATTGTGCGGTTTCACAAACTCAAACAGAGGGATCCTCGTCGCCAGAGTCATCGGAGTCATCGTTGACGGCACCGTCGAACGCGTTGCCGTCCTCGCCGTCGTCGTCGTCGTCGTCGTCGTTGGAGTCGTTGGAGTCGTCGGAGTCGGTGTCGCCATAGGCGTCGTCAGTGTCGGTATCGGTGTCGCACTCAACGACTTCCTTCTTCGGGTCGACGTCCCGCTCGTACCGCTCCACTGCCTCGTCGGGCTTGTCCTCGGGCTCGTCGATCGTGAGAGTGTCGAGCAGTGCAGGCAGGCAGCTCTGACGCACCACCTCAATCGGCAGAAGCGAAAGAATCGAGGACGAGTCCTGATTGCCGAGGAAAAGCAACGAGACGACGTTCCAATGGATGCAGACCTTGATGGCGCGAATGAAGAACGTGTTCTTGCGCAGCCTGCGCGACGCCTTCCCCAGTACGTACTGCACGTCGTCCGTGTCGTCTGCGGCCATGGCGACCGAGATCATGAACTTGTGGTTGTCGTGCAGGGCTTTGGAAGCGTAAACGAAGAATCCAAAATCGATGGCGACTGCCTGTAACATGGTCTTCGCGTTTCCGCGCACCGCAATGCCAGTGCACTCGAGCGGGTTTGTGTACGCCCACGTAGTGTCATCCTTGATCGAGGCAAGCACGATAGACCTGCTGGTGCGAAGCCTGTGCGATGCCCAGGGCAGCATCGCGCCGCTCATTTTTACTGCGGCCATAACGACGTGGTAGTCATTTCGCAGATTGTCGCCAAGCTGCTCCATGAAATGCCACCAGTCGTCGATTTTGTCCGCCAGCAAAAAGTACTCATCTTCCTCGATCAGCTCGGGATCGTGTGGGTCGTTGTTAAAGTGACGACGCACGTCTTCCTCATCGTGGTGGTACTCAGGGATGACCGCGAGTGCAAAGTCGCGGTTTTTGCGGAGGCGCTTGGTGGCATACTCTAATGCGTGTGCGTTTTCCCGCACGGCCGCCAGGACGATCTCGCGATTGCCTCGCAGCTCCTTGGAGGCAAACCGAAGGTACATTCCATTTCGCTGGACTTGTTGAAGAGCCTGGGCGTGATTGTAGACAAGCCCGTCGTCCGGCCGGTCTGGGCTTTGCATTTGCCCCCCCCCCTGCCAACACGAGAGGGAGCAAAAAATATATGTGGTTGCGACTGGGGGTTCAACTATCGTGTGCGACTGTAGTCGCAACTGCATACCGCTGGTCGCTTGGTTGCTCGAACACTCCTTTTACACGAGTCGCAAGGATGGCACGAGCAATCGTGCTCGGTACAAGCAACAGAGTGGCAAATAGTTGCATCCTGCCGAAAAAATGAAGGGAATCAACTATTTGCCCGGGCAATTGTGGGGAGCGCAATTGCGCGCGCAATCATTTGCTCCCCCCGCTGAAAAAAAGGGGGAGCAAATAATTGCCCCGGGGCAAATGCGGGGAGCAATTGCGCGCGCAATCATTTGCTCCCCGCTGAAAAAAATGGGGGGGAGCAAATAATTGTCCCGGGGCAAATGCGGGGAGCAATTTATTACACCGAGCAAACGACTGAGCAACCAGTTGCTCTGTGGACCCACGTCGTTGCATTTTTTTGCTTGCCTCTCTCACACTACGTATATTTTTTCAAAGTCGGCGTGTGATAAAAAATACACAATGGCAAACGACTACGGGTCACCAACAGTGCGGGTTGGCCGAGTCGTACTCGAAGCGCGCGTTCGCAACGACCAGCTGGTCGTTCATGTTGTGATGCGTGCGATGGTCACCTTATTGGCGTCGTTAAGTGCGAGGTTCGCCAGCGTTTGCATAGCTAACTTCTTGTTCATGAAGTCGCCGTCGCGGACCTGCGCGACAAGTGCCTCGATGCCACCCTCGCGCGCGACGAGCACCCGGTTGTCTTCGTTGTGCGTGAGGAACTGCAGTACATGCAAGGCTTGTGTCTTCTCGGTATCCGTGCCGTCGCGAACAATGGGCACCAGTGCTTGGATTCCACCTTCGCGCGCGATGACCACCTTATTGTCGTCGTTCCGTGCGAGTGTCGCCAGTGCCCACATGGCGTTAATGATTGCGCCACCAGCGCGGACAAGTGTAATCAGCGCAAAGATGCCACCCCCGCGTGCGATGTCCACACTGTGGACATCGTTGAGTGCGAGCTTTCTCAGTACGCGCACCGCATTGATCCTGTAACCATCATGTGCACCGTCGCGGACCAGAGCGATACATGTCTCAATGCCACCCTCGCGCACGAGGATTGTCTGGGCTGTGTCGTTGTCGTTAGCAAGGCACACGAGAATATCCGAGGAGAAACACTTCTGGTCATACGTGCCGTCGCGCATGAGCATCATGAGTTTAGGGATGACGCCCGCGGACACAATGGCACTCGCGTTTGCGTCGTTGTCAGATGCGAGGGCCAACAGATCGGCTGCCGCGTCCGCCATTTCCTCGTGCGTGCCCGAGATGAGCGCCTCTACACTCTGCGCGATGTGGTGAGCATCGTCGTTGTCAGATGCACCATCGTCGCCGCCGTCGCCACCGTCGTCGTCGGTCGCCGCGTCGAACTGTCGCTTGATAAAGGCGCAAATGTCGAGGTGGAAACCACCTGGTAGGTCGGCCACTGAGTCGTCGACGAGCTCTTGGAGTTCGCGAAGAACGGTTGTCATTGCATGTGGCATTTTTACTCCTGCATAAAATGGGTGCAAATGTTCAGGTTGAAAGGGGTGCAATATTTTTTGTCATTTCGGTTGCGTTGTGGGGTTTTGTGTGTGAGCGAGTGCACTACATACCGCTTGGTTGCTTGGTTGCTCGAACACCCCGTTCTTAAGTCGCAAGGCTGGCACGAGCAATCGCGCCTGGTTGCTCGTGCCAAGTGGTAAATAGTTGCCCCCCAATAAAAAAAAGGGAGCAATTATTTGCTCCCCCAATAAAAAAAGGGAGCAATTATTTGCTCCCCCAATAAAAAATGGGTAAGCAATTATTTGCTTCCCCAATAAAAAAAAGGGAGCAATTATTTGCTCCCCCAATAAAAAAATGGGTAAGCAATTATTTGCTCCCCCAATGAAAAATGGGTAAGCAATTATTTGCTTCCCCAGCGCAAACGACTACGCAATTTATTACATGGAGCAAACGACGGAGCAACCAGTTGCTCTGTGGACCCCTCGCCGTTGCATTTTTTTGCTCGCCTCTCTCACACCACGTAGATTTTTTTCAAAGTCACATGTGTGATAAAAAAGACACAATGGCAAACGACTACGGGTCACCAACAGTGCGGGTTGGCCGACGTGCCGCGGCGGTGGCGGTGCTGGCGCGTCTTCGCCACTCAGTCGAAGGTGAGGTTCTTGAGCAGCGCCGGCAGGCAGTGCTTTTGCACGATTTCGATCGGCAGCAGCGAGAGCAGCGAGCCCGCGTCCTTGTGTCCGATGAAGAGCAGGCGCACGATGTCAAAGTACACGTGGAACTTGGCGGTGTGCATGAAGGACGCGTCGGCACGTAGCTTGGGGTTGTACTCGAAGACGTCGCTTGGGTCTGGCGTTGATTTCATGACTGAAATCATAAACTCGAAATCGGTCTTCAGGCCGTGTGACGCGTACTTCAGGTTGGTGATGTCGTACATGGCCACCTCGTGCATCGTCGGCTTGTCGTTTATCACGTCCCACCCCGCGTGATAAAGCGGGTGCATCTGGTACTCGTAGTTCGTATCCGCAGGTCCCTCGCGGTTGTTGAAGTTCTTGAGTGCGGCGAGCACGACGACCTTGTCGTTTTGGCGGTCTTGCGACGCAAAGCGGAGCAGTGACCCCTCCATGCCGACCATGCCGAGAACAACCTTGTGGTCGTTCAGCACAGAGGTATCGAGGTGGCCGATGAAGGTCTCTTGCGACTCGAAGCAGCCACCACAGTCGTCGCCCGCGGCGATGACGGAGGCCACGAACTCGCTGTTGCGGCGCAGACGCTCCGACACGTACTCGATTTCGCACATGTCCTCTTTGATTGCGAGGAACGCGATGTCAGCGTCGTCGCAGTGGTCGTACGATGTAAACTTGAGCGACACTCCGTCTATCTGCACGGCCGCCACGACGATGTCGTGGTCGACTCGCAGGTCCGGCGCGGCGTACATGAGCGGGCGTTCCGTGTAGTCGAAAAGCAGGCAGTGGTGCTTGTGTGAGAAGGGTGCCGACACCGCCGCCATGACGACATCCTTGTTCTTGCGGAGCCCTTTCGACGCAAACTGCAGCGCGAGCCCGTTCTGCTTCACCGCCAGCAGAACGACCGCCTTCTTCTTGCGCAGCCGCTTTGACGCGAACTGGAGAGCGTAGCCATCTTGATTGACCGCGGCGCACACGACGTCGTCGTCGTCACAGCAGGGACTGCCCCTGTCGTCGTTAGGGTTGTCTTTGTAGTCGTCGTAGTCCTTGACGATGTGTGTGTGCCCCAAGGCCATGCCGTACTCCTCGACGATGCGAAACATCTTCACGCTGTCCTTGAACACCGAGTAGGGAATCTTGAAAAGAACCTTGTCGAGATCATCGAAATCGTCCACGCTGCTCGGATTGTTCTTGAGAAAGGCCAGGATGACCGCCACATTCATCCGACAGTCGATGGAGGCGCACTTGAACTCGTCAGCGTAATGCTCCATGGCCGCGAGCACGTACGCTGGGTTTGCCTTGAGCTCGCACGGGGCGTTCTTCACGTGGTTGCCCGGACGCATGGTGCACACATCCTCACCCGTGTCGCTCATCAGCAGGTCAGGGATGGGTTCGGGCGGCGGCGACCAGAACAGTGTGCCGTTGGCGTACGGCCAGCTCGTGGTGAGTGCGGTTGACATTTTTGCGCCTGTGACGAGTGGGGCCGAGCAAATACTCAGGTCGGGAGGGGGCAAACTAACTCTGTGATTACGGCTGTGGTCAACAGTCGCTGGGTTGGGGTGGTGGGGGGGG
>Ga0115000_10004522_pt1 | contig 11379 bp, 10 predicted proteins | sample ArcticOcean_MG_C_6_FD_89690 | JGI IMG/M metagenome (GOLD analysis project Ga0115000, IMG submission 89690) | Marine microbial communities from western Arctic Ocean - ArcticOcean_MG_CB8_128 | ecosystem: Environmental > Aquatic > Marine > Oceanic | place: Arctic Ocean: Canada Basin | collected... | reverse complement strand
GTGCAAACTTGGAAAAGAGCGTGTACTGTCAAAGATACCATGGGTTCAAATCTTACTATCTCACTATTAATTTAATTTTTAAGATAAAATAAAATGATTAGCTGTTAGTTAGAGATGAGTTTTAAAAATATTTAGCAAATCAAGATGAATTTTATTAACTATTGTTTTATTTCCTTTTATCAAAGTATGAATCTTGTCAAAGAATGTTTTTTTTTCTAAAGAAATAATTTTTTCATCAAGTTTGATAATATTGTAATTTTCCTTTTTACAAAATTCTTTTAATTTTTCATTTATTAAATATAGGTTATAGTTTGATAGACCATCGTGACTTATTTGAGTAATGAAAATAGGAATTACTTTAAATTTTTTTATATAAAAATTAAGAGAATTTAATTTTTTTTCAAATTGACTTAATAATAAATCATTTGGAATTTTATTAAGGTGCATTTTTTTTGCGTCCTGGTAATTAATGTAATTAAAATTATCATACAAATTAATACCAACATTTTTTAATCCATATTCTTTTTTTAATCTTACAAAATATTTAAATTTAATTTTTTTAATTAACTCCACAGCTTTGCTGTTGTTTTTAATATAGTCTCTAAATTTTTCAAAGTTACTTTCTCTCCATGGAGTGTCAAATTTTTCATCATGCAGTAGACTAGAGTCATTTATGCCTGTATAAAATATCACTATTTTTGGATTAAAATTTGGAATTTTTGGAAACCAATATTTAAAATCATTAACATATCCTTTTGTAGATTTACCATCGGTTGAAGCATTATATATTTTGAAATTGTAACCATCGTTGTTAAATTTTTTATTTAGCAAGCCAACTATAGTTAAGTTTTCTGGTGTGACTCTTTGATTTCCTGTGCTACCGCCTAAAAAAACAATTTTTATATTTTGCGGATCGACCTCATCACCTCTAAAACCATAAAAATTTCTTTTGTAGTAAAATGTATACTTTTTTTCATCATGAATTGTCTCATAATAATTTTGTTTTTGTCTTTCATGTCTCATGAAAAATCCAAAATTATTTTTTTTAAACCAATATCCAAAAAATATTTCAAATATGAAAATTAAAGAAAATAAAACAATACAATTAATATAAAAGATTTTTAAATATTTATTTTTATTCATAGTGGGTAATTCTGATTTGATAATATTTATATAAACATAAATTTATCTAACAATCTGATTAATTTTGTGTTTATTAGATTGTTAGATAAATTTTGTAGGCACACATATTAAAATATATATACCTACAAAAAAATTAAAAGCGGATAGCTTTAGTTCATGAAATGATTCCACGCCCACCAAGCTGCTCCCAACACTATTACTACTTCCATTTTATCTCCTTTGTTTGATATCAATAGAATATACTATTTCTTAATACTTTAATTTAATAAACATATTTAAATTTTATATCTTTTTTAAAGGTAATTAAGCCTTAAATTAAAAGATAATTTGAGTTATTTAAATAGAATTTTATTAATTAATTTGAGCAATTTAGAAAAAAAATGGTATAATTATTTTTTCCATAAAATTAAAAATGACAGATAAATCAACATATAAAGCAGATTCTATTAAAGTTCTAAAAGGTCTTGAAGCAGTCAGGAAACGTCCTGGAATGTATATTGGAGACACAGATGATGGTACTGGTTTGCATCACATGGTTTATGAAGTTGTTGATAACTCAATAGATGAAGCATTAGCAGGACACTGTAAAAATATTGATATTTATATTAATTCAGACGGTACAATTACTGTTCGTGATGATGGTAGAGGTATACCTGTTGATATGCATAAAGGGGAAAAAAAATCTGCTGCAGAAGTTATAATGACTCAACTTCACGCAGGAGGTAAATTTGATCATGATTCTTACAAAGTATCAGGAGGATTACATGGCGTTGGTGTTTCAGTTGTCAATGCCTTATCTGAAAAATTAAAATTAGAAATAAGTAGAGATGGAAAAAAATATTTTATTGAATTTAAAGATGGTGCAGCAAAATCCCCATTAAAAAGTATTGGCAGTACAAAAGAAACTGGAACTAAAATAAATTTTTTACCATCAAAGGAAATTTTTTCTTCAATAAAATTTAGTTCAAATATAATTCTAAAGAGAATGAGAGAGCTCGCTTTTTTAAACAAGGGAATTAAAATTAGAATTAATGATTTAACTATTAAAAATTCAAAAATTACGGAATTTAAATTTGATGGTGGATTAATTGAATTTGTTGATTTTTTAGATGAAAAAAGAGGAAAACTACAAAATAAAAATGGAAATGATTTATTTAAAAAACCAATTTATATAGAAGGTAAAAAAGATAATATTGAGATTGAATGTTCTTTAAAATGGAATGCAAGTTATGGCGAAGATATTTATCCTTATACCAATAATATTTATCAAAAAGATGGTGGAACACATATACTTGGATTTAGAAGTGCTTTAACTAGAGTTATAAATAAATATGCAAATGAACATAATTTATTAAAAAAAAATAAATTAACAATTTCTGGTGACGATATTAAAGAAGGGTTAACTTGTGTTTTATCTGCAAAAATACCAGATCCAAAATTTTCATCTCAAACAAAAGATAAACTAGTTTCGTCAGAAGTAAGGATGATTGTAGAAACTATAATTAATGAAAGATTATCTATATGGTTTGATCAAAATCCATCTTTATCAAAAATAATTTTATCAAAAGTAATCCAGGCAGCATTAGCAAGAGATGTTGCAAGAAAGGCAAGAGAAAATGTAAGAAGAAAAGGTGCATTAGAATTAAGTGGTTTACCCGGAAAATTAGCAGATTGTCAAATTGGAAAACAAGAAGGAACCGAATTATTTATAGTTGAGGGAGATTCTGCCGGAGGCTCAGCAAAACAAGGAAGAAATAGAGCAAATCAAGCAGTTTTGCCATTAAGGGGTAAAATACTAAATACTTACGTTGAGGAAATTGCTCTTAAGAAAAATGATAATAAAAATGGAAGTGAGCATAGAACAAAAACATTATCAAAAATGATTTCTTCTAATGAAATAGTAACTTTAATCAATGCACTTGGTTTAGATCCGAAAGTGGAAGAGATTGATTTGAAAGATTTAAGGTATGGTAAAATTATTATTATGACCGATGCCGACGTTGATGGTTCTCATATTAGAGCATTACTGCTTACTTTTTTTAATAACAAGCCCTTTAACAAACTAATTGAAAATGGACATGTTTATCTTGCTCAACCACCATTATTTAAAATAAACAAGGGTACAAAGGGAATTTATATAAAAGATGAAAAAGAATTAGAGGATTATATTTTAAATAATAATAAAGAATTAAAAAAATTAAAAAAAGGAAGCAAGGACTTTCTAAAATTTTTAGATGAAGAAAAATCAAAAATGAGTATCCAGAGATTTAAGGGACTAGGGGAAATGAATCCAGAAGAATTATGGAGCACAACTCTAGATCCAGAAAAAAGAAATTTACTTCAAGTTCAATATTCTAAAGATTTAAAAAAAGATCAGAACTTAATTCACACTTTAATGGGCAATGATGTGGCGCTAAGAAAAGATTTTATTGTATCGAATGCTATTAATGTTCAGAATTTAGATATTTAATAATGAAGTTTTTCGAAACTTCAAAATACTTTCAACTAAATAAACCTACCTACATTAATTTAAAATGGATTTCTATTATTGGCCAATTATTAACCATAAATTTAGTTGCATTTATTTTTAAATTTAATTTAAATTTTATCTTATGTAATTTTGTAATTTTAATAGGAATTTTTTTAAATTTTTATTTAATATATTTTCATAAAGAAAATTATTTAACAAATAAGTTTTCATTTTTTTTTCTTAATATGGATATTTTTCAATTAAGTTTATTGATATATTTAACAGGCGGTATAACAAATCCTTTTGTTGTATTTATTATTATACCCTGCATATTTTCATCAACAAATTTAGATATAAAAGCTAATTTGTTATTAGTTTTTATAACCATATCATCAATAGTTTTTTTAACATTTTTTTACCAAAATCTACCCGGTAATTTATCAACACATTTTCATGTTAGTGATTTCTACTATTACTCTGTTCCTTTTGCATTATCTATTGCATTAATTTTCTTAAATTATTTTGGTCTTAAATTTGGCTCTGAAGCAAAAATACGAAAAGAAGCATTGAATAAAATGGAAGAAATGATTGCAAAAGAACATGAGCTTTTATCGCTTGGGGGACAAGCCGCAGCAGCAGCACATTCATTTGGCACGCCACTTTCTACAATCAAAATTATTTCTCAAGACCTTTTAGAACAATTTAAAAACGATAAAGATTTAAAAAAAGATATTGAGCTGTTGGTAAGCCAGGTGAATAGATGTGATGATATTTTAAAAAAACTAACTTTAAACCCCATAGTAGAGGATGACTTTATAGATGGAGATATTACAGTACAAGATTATTTAACCGAGATTATCAAATCATTTGAAGAAATAAGTGAAAAATTTTTTGTATTAGATTTTAAGAAAAATTTAAATCCATTAAGATTTTTTAAATCAATTGAAATAGTTTATGGGCTTAGAAATTTTATAGGAAATGCCAATAAATATGCAAAGCAAAATATTTTTATAACCATTGAAAGTGACGAGAATTTTACAAATATTACTATTGAAGATGATGGTTATGGGTTTCCAAAAGATATACTAAATAAGGTTGGTGAGCCATATTTAAAATCAATGACTGAAAAAGATAAATCTAAAAAAGGTCTGGGGCTTGGGATATTTATTGGAAAAACTTTATTGGAAAAAAATAATGCAAAGATTATATTTAAAAATTCTAAGAAAGTAAGTGGTGCAGAAATTAGTATTACTTGGAAAAATAGTGATTTATTGAATCTTTAATTAAGTTTTTTTTTATTATCAAAAAGATTACTAATTTGTTCTATCATAACGTCACCTAATTCTTGGACATCTGTAATTTTAATAGCTTTACTGTAATATCTTGAAACATCATGACCTATGCCAATTGCTAAAAGTTCAACATCTTTTTTGTTTTCAATAAATTTTACCATTTTTTTTAAATGTTTCTCTAAAAAATCTCCTGAGTTTACAGATAGAGTTGAATCGTCTACTGGTGCACCATCTGATATGATCATTAATATTTTTCTTTCCTCTTCTCTTTTTTTAATTCTATTGTGTGCCCACATAATTGCTTCTCCATCTATATTTTCTTTTAATAAACCTTCTTTAAGCATTAAACCTAAGTTTTTTTTTGATTGTCTCCATGGAGTATCAGCACCCTTGTAAATAATATGTCTTAAATCGTTAAGTCTTCCTGGATTTTTTGGTTTATTATTTTTATTCCATTCTTCTCTACTTTTTCCACCTTTCCAATTTTTGGTTGTAAAACCTAAAATTTCAACCTTTACAGAACATCTTTCTAGTGTTCTCGATAGTATATCGGCACATAGTGCTGCAATTGTTATCGGTCTACCACGCATAGAACCCGAGTTATCAATTAGTAAGGTTACAATTGTGTCCTTAAAATCTAAATCTTTTTCTTTTTTAAATGATAAAGAATTATAAGGATCTATAATAATTCTTGTTAATTTAGAGCTATCTAATAGCCCTTCTTCTATATCAAATTCCCAAGATCTATTTTGTTTTGCTAAAAGTTTTCTTTGTAGTTTATTAGCTAATTTGGTTATTAGATCTTGAAAACTTACCAATTGTTGATCTAAATTTTTTCTTAGTTTATCAATTTCTTCTTTAGTTTCCAGCATTTCTGCTTTAGTAACTTCGTCAAATTTATTGGTAAAAATTTTATAATCTTGATCAATATTATTTGTATCTTTTTTTTGAATAACATTTTCTGTACTTTCTTTGGCAGAATCTGTATCAACTAATTGTTTATCCATTTTATATTCATCAATATTGTAGTCAGTATCTAAACTTGTTTCAGCTTCCTGTTCTTTATCTTTTTTTTCTTGGTACTCTGAATCATTTTCATCGTTATTACTTTCTTCTTTATTATCTTTGTTTTCTTCATTATCCTTATTTTCATTTTCTTTAGAATCAAAAATATTCATTTCTTGAATAATTTTAGAAAATTTTAGACTATAATTATGTTGGTCTTCTAGGCTTTTGTTTAAAAAATCTATATGTTTAAGTATAGATTTATTAAAATCTTTTTCCCAGAAACTTAACATTTTAGAAGTTAAAGAATTTAATTTAATTTTGTGAAAATTTTTAAGCATGTATAATTCAAAAGCCTCTGAGACAGTAACATCTTCTTTTGACTTTAATTGATCTTTTCGTTTAAGCTTAATTTTATGATAATAATTGTCACATAAATTTTTTTCTATACCTTTTAACATTTTACCACCTAAAACTTCATATCTAATTTTTTCTGCAATATTATAAAGAGGTCTACAAGAAATATTGGATGGAAGGTTTTTTTTGTATATTTCTTTATTAGAAAATTTCTTTTTTAAAGCAACCGAGTCAGTTTCTGCTCTAAGTTTTATAAAATCAGTTTTATTTGATAAATTATTTATCTCAAAAAAATCTATATTTTTAGAACTTAAATTTTTATTATTGTTCTTTATTTTGATTTTATAATCATCAGAAATTACTTTTGCAGTAGACGTTAAAGCTTGTCGAAATTTTTCTTTAAAGTTATTTTCTTTATTGTTCATTTATATTTGAATATTTATCATTGATTCTGGCAAATCTTCTCCAAAACATCTTTGATAATATTCAGCAATAATATTTTTTTCTGTTTCATCGCATTTGTTTAAAAAAGTAACTCTAAATGCATAACCTGTATCTTTAAATATTTCATTATTTTCTGCCCAATGTAAAACAGTTCTAGGACTCATTACTGTTGATATGTCACCGGCTATAAACCCTTTTCTAGTTAGAGATGCAACTTTAATCATATTTGAAACAATTTCTTTACCTTTGGAATTATTTAAATTTTTATTTTTAGCCAAAACAATTTCCATTTCTTTGTCCAAGCTTAAATAGTTAAGAGAGGTTACAATATTCCATCTATCCATTGCAGCTTGATTTATTTGTTGTGTTCCATGATATAGTCCCGTTGTATCGCCCAGACCAATAGTATTTGAAGTTGCAAAAAGTCTAAAATATTTATTTTGTTTTATCACTTTATTTTTATCCAAAAGAGTAAAACTACCCTCAGCTTCTAATACTCTTTGAATAACAAACATAACATCAGGTCTACCAGCATCATATTCATCAAAAACTAAAGCAATAGAGTTTTGAATTGACCAGGGTAAAATTCCTTCTTTAAATTCTGTAATTTGTTTTCCATCTTTAAGAACAATTGCATCCTTTCCAATTAAATCAATTCTACTGATATGACTATCCAGGTTAACTCTTATGCAGGGCCAATTAAGTCTTGCTGCAATTTGTTCAATATGCGTGCTCTTACCTGTTCCATGATAGCCATTAACCAAAACTCTTTTGTTAAATGCAAAGCCAGATAGAATTGCTAAAGTTGTATCTCGATCAAATTTATAGTTCTTGTCAATTTCTGGAACAAATTCATTTTTTTTTGAAAAACCCTCTATTTCCATTTCAGATTCAAATCCAAATGTTTGTTTAATGGAGATCTTAATATCAGGTTGTATATTTAAATTAGTTGTCAATTTTTTCTCTATAAGTATTTTTTAACTGCGTATATGCTAAAGTTATTAATTTTAACTTTTCTTCATATTTTTTATTTCCTAAATTAATATCAGGGTGAAATTTTTTGACAAGAGTTTTGAATTTATTTTGAATTTTTCCCCATTTTAAACCAACTGTTACACCAAGAATTCCAAAAGCTTTTATATCGTTATGATCAAATTTAAATTGACTCATATGATTAAACTGACTTTTTAATTTGGTTTTATCGAATTCATCCTTTAGGGCATTATTCCAAAGTATCTTAAAAAAATTGTCTGAAGAGCTAAAGCTTTGAGTGGGTTTGTGCCAAGTCATGTCAGATTTTAAAAAACTAAATACCTGCTCATCATTCATGCCAGCAAAATAATTCCAATTTTTATTAAACTCTTTAACATGGTTTAAACAAAGCATTCTATAGTTTTTACTATTATCTTTTTCTACAGGAGCTTTATATTCACCTGTTTCAAAACAATTATTCCAGTCACAAATATTTTTCATAGTATATAATGATATAAATAATATTTATGAATATAAATCAATTAATTAAAATTGTAGAAAAAAAATTAATGAAAGATTTGCAAATAGAATATTTAAAAATTGAAGACAAATCATTTCTCCATAAAAATCATAAAACGAACGAAGAAGGAAAATTTCATTTAAAATTAAGTATACAATCTAAAGAATTGAGAAAAATACTTAAAATCAATGCTGTGAGAGTCGTTTATAAAATATTAGATGAAGAATTAAAAAAATATATTCATTCTATTCAAATTTTAATTGATTAATTCTTTTGTTAAAAAAGAGTATATTTCTTTACTCTGAAAACTAAAATTATAGTTTGGACTTCCTATTTTTTTTAATAATACAAGGCTAATTTTTTGATTGTTATTTTTTTTATCTTTTTTCATAAATGAAATAATTTGATTTAAATCTTTTTTTGTAAAAATATTATTAATATTTCTTGGTAATTTAAATTTAATAAAATGACTTTTTATTAATTCAAATTCATTTTTATTCAATAGTTTTTTTTCAAAACTAAATTTTGAGGCACTCATCATCCCAAGCAAAACTGCCTCACCATGGTTAAGTTTTTTTGAATATTTTAATACAGCTTCATAAGCGTGAGCAAATGTGTGACCAAAATTTAATACTTTTCTTAAATTTTTTTCTTTTTCATCTATTTGAATAATATTTTTTTTAATTAAACAACTTTCTTTAATAGATTTTTCTATAAAAGGAGTTTTTAGATCTAAAATTTTTGATGCATTTTTGTTTAAAAATAAAAAAAACTTTTTGTTAGAAATTAGAGAATGTTTTAAAATTTCACCATATCCACAGATAATTTCTCTTCTTGGCAATGTTTTTAAAAAATCAATGTCAGAAATAACTATACTTGGCTGGTAAAATGATCCTATTAAGTTTTTTCCATACTTTGAATTTATTCCCGTTTTACCTCCAATTGATGAGTCAACTTGTGCCAATAATGTAGTTGAGATGTTAATGAATTTAATACCTCTTTTAAATATACTTGATGCAAAACTAGACACATCACCAGTGATACCTCCACCTATAGATATTAAGCAATCATTTCTGTGAAAATTTTTTTCAAGGAGCAATTCTAGAATTTTATTAATACTAGTTATATTTTTATTTTTTTCATTGGCATTAAAATAGTAAATAATTTTTTTCTTATTTTTTAAAGACTTGAGAATTTTTTTAATAAAATTTTTTGGTATTTTATTATCTATAATTAATAAACATTTATTAAATTTTATTGAATTATTATCAAATATTTTTGTTAGATTATTGATTAAGTTAGAACCAATAATTATTGGATAATTATTATTTTTAGTTTTAACATTAATTCTAATTTTTTTCATATAAATCTACAATTTTTTTTGTTATTTCTATTTTTGAAAGCTTTTGACAATTTATTTTAAATTTTGCCTTTGAATATATTTTGGTTCTGTTTGTAATTAATTCCATAAGTTTAGTTTCATTTAAATTAAATGCTATAGGTCTTTTTTTACTTTTTTTAATTCTATCTAATAAAGTATAAGTATTCCAATTTAACCAAAATGATAAATTATTTTTTATTACTTCTTTTCTTATTCTATTATTTATGAAGGCTCCTCCACCTAAAGAGATAATAAGATTATAACTATCTAGTAATTTGAGAGTAATTTTTTCTTCTAAATTTCTAAAAAAAATTTCACCTTTTTTTGAAAAAATGTCATTAATTTTCATATTTGCTTCATCTTCAATTATTTCATCGATGTCGACAAATTTTTGGCTTAGTTTTTTTGAAATTAGGCGTCCTATAGTAGACTTTCCAGATCCCATCATCCCTAGCAAAACTAGGTTTTTTTTTAATTTCATAAGTTTCTTTATTGAAAAAACACAAATATGTCTTAATTTGAAATTAATAGACGTTATATGCAATTTCAAAAAAATACAAGTATTGGTAAACAAGGAACTTTAATAAGAATATTAATTAAAGCTATATTGGTATTTGTTTTATTTTCTATTTTAATAATCGTAATAGACAAAATAGATTTTCCATATCCCAATACACAAATTGAAAAAATTGTACCCAATGAAAATTTTAAAATTGTTAAATAAAAAAATCTTTGCGATAGTTTTAATATTTTTTTTTTCACAAGTAATAAAAGTATATTCAAACGAACCTGTTGATATATGGAATATAGAGGCTAACAAACCAGAAATTAAAAAAGACACTATTGAAATAAATAAAGATTCAGATTCAATAGAAAAATCAATTTATGAAATGCAGAATCAAAATAATAATAAATCAATTATTGAGGAAGATAAAACATTATTGTCTGAAGAAGTAGAGATTGTTGGATTATATGACCCAGCAGAAAATGGTTTAACAATGGATATGTGGCTTAATTCTAATGGTCATGAAATCATAAATCTTTTTAATAAAATTAAAAAAATTAAATTATCAGAAGATGCTAAAGAAATTTTAAATATTTTATTTTTAACAAATACAAATTATCCTAATAAAAATATTTCTATAGAAGAATTTCTAAAATTAAAATCAGATTGGCTGGTTATAAATGATGATTTGAAATTAATTGAAGAATATATAGTTAAAAATCAAAATGCAGGCAATAATGAAAAGTTAATTAAATTATTAGTTAATCAATACTTATCTAATTTTGAAGTTGAAAAAGCATGTGGGATATTTTCTAAAATTAATCAAATTTTAATTGATGATTATTTATATAAATTTAATATTTATTGTTTAATTAATAATAAACAAAAGGAACAAGCCCAAGTATTATTTGATTTAAAAAAAGAGTTTGGCTTTAAAGATATTTTTTTTGAAAAAAAATATAATTATTTAATGGAATATTCAGTAGAAATAGATCAAGATATTTCTGAAAGTTCAATTTTAGATTTTCATTTATCTCACATAACAAATAGAAATTTTGAATTTGAACCTAGCGACACTACCTCAAAAAGTATTTGGAGTTATCTTTCTAGTTCAAGTTTATTAGATAGTATTCAAAATATTGATTTACAGGACATAAATAAAATTTCCTTGGTTGAGAAAGCTACTCATGAAGGTAACTATACAGAAAAAGATTTGTTTGACCTTTATAAAAGATTTCAATTTAATATTAATCAACTTTTAACAGTTAAAGTGTCTTATAAAAATTTATC
>Ga0115000_10004520_pt1 | contig 11380 bp, 9 predicted proteins | sample ArcticOcean_MG_C_6_FD_89690 | JGI IMG/M metagenome (GOLD analysis project Ga0115000, IMG submission 89690) | Marine microbial communities from western Arctic Ocean - ArcticOcean_MG_CB8_128 | ecosystem: Environmental > Aquatic > Marine > Oceanic | place: Arctic Ocean: Canada Basin | collected... | reverse complement strand
CTCAGTTGATCAAGTTCGTGTTGTAGGAGATAATGTTGAGCCAGCAGTTATGAATACTGTCGCAGCTATGGCTTTAGCTAATGAGTTAGAACTTGACCTAGTCGAGATTTCACCCAAGGCTGACCCTCCCGTATGTCGCATTATCGACTATAAGAAATTCCTGTATGCGCAGAAGAAGAAGCAGAAAGAGATAAAAGCAAAACAATCAAAAGTTGTCGTAAAGGAAATACGATTCGGTCCTAACACTGATGATCACGACTTCCAATTTAAACTTAAGCACGCGCGAAAGTTTCTCTCGGATGGAGCTAAACTTAAAGCTTATGTGTTCTTTAGAGGAAGAACTATCGTATTTAAAGAGCGTGGCGAGATTTTGCTTCTTAGATTTGCAACGGAACTTGAAGACATAGGAACTGTGGAACAGATGCCTAAGTTGGAAGGAAAGCGCATGACGGTCATGTTCAACCCAAAGAAGAAATAGAATTATTTATATAACCCTAAAAATCTAAGGCCATGCCGAAGATGAAAACTAAATCAAGCGCAAAAAAGCGCTTCAAGCTTACAGCATCGGGTAAAATCAAGCGTAAGCATGCTTTTAAGAGTCACATATTGACGAAGAAAGGTACTAAGCAGAAACGTAACTTGACTCACAGCACATTGGTCAGTAAGGCCGATACGCCGAACATCAAGAGACAACTCTGCGTCTGATTTTACTCAATTCTGGTCTAATTAACCCGGTAGCTGGTTTCAAGTAAGATTCGAAAGTTTCTTCACCATATACCTAAAAACATTTAACCTATGCCTCGTTCAAGGAATGCAGTGGCGTCTAGAACTCGCCGAAAGAAGGTTCTAAAAATGGCGAAAGGGTACTTCGGTGCTCGTAAAAACGTCTATACAGTAGCTAAGAATGCTGTAGAAAAAGCAATGTGTTACGCTTACATTGGAAGGAAACTTCGCAAGCGTCAATTCCGAAGCTTATGGATTTTACGTATTAACGCTGCTGCTCGTCAGCACGGTATGTCGTACAGTAAATTCATGGGTGCTCTTTCTAAGTCTGGTATTGAATTGAACCGTAAGGTTCTTGCAGATCTAGCAATGAACCACCCAGTTGCCTTTAAGGCAGTGGTGGATAAGATTAAGTAGGTTACCACCTACTCAACCTGAATAACTCGAATTAAAAAAAAGGTCGACCCGGAATTTTCCAGGTCGACCTTTTGCTTGTTGTCCGAGCTCTGTCCGAGTTTACTTCATGCTGTCTATTACTCTGCCTTTGGCGATAGCCGCAGCTGTATAGTCAGGTTTGATGCGTAAAGCTAAGTTGTAGTCTTCAAGGGCTTCTGTGAGCTTAGCTTGGCTCTCTCTTGTAAGGCCTCTGAAAAATAAGGCCTCAGGATAATTAGGTAGCTTTATAATAGCCTCGCTAAACCACATTTCAGCCTCAGAATAATTCTCCATAAATTCTAATTGAATGAATCCAGAGTTGAAAGCTGCTGTGGCATTTGTTGAATCAATTGTCAGAATCTCTTCATACAAAGACAAAGCTTCATCTAGCATAACGGACTGTTGATAATGCATGGCTAAATTGTACTTAGCCTCTACTGACATAGGATTGATAGCAATAGCACTCTTGTAATAATCAATAGCGATGTCATTTCCTAGTTTTGAGTAAGCAATCCCTAGTGCTATGAATCCATCAAAGAAGTCCGGATTCACCTCTACTGCTGTTTGGAATGAACTCAAACATTTCTCTGACTCACCCACTTCCTGATACATCTTACCCTTCATCCAATACGCTTCGTGTAACTGGTCATTGAGCCTCAATGCATCATTTAACAGTGTGAATGCGTCTTCGAATTGGTCTAAGTGAATATAAAATTCAGCTCTTCTTAGTTTACATGGAATATGGTTAGGTGAATACTCTAAACATATATCAAGGTGTTGAATGCTACGCTCGAATTTCTGCAAATAGTATAGTGCGTCAGCTTTAGCAGACCAAGCCGGTCCGTATGTTGAGTCAGCTTCTATAGCTAGGTCTAAATCAAACAAGCCTTCTGTAATTCTGCCGTTTCTTAAATGCCATCCTGCTCTATCCCAGTAAGGCAGGGGTGAAGAAGCATTGTCTATGATTTCCCCCTCGTAAAACGCTGATGAATCTAATTCGGTGCTAGATGCATCATTTACTTCAGAGTCAATTGGGTATTCAGACATCTCCTTAGACTCTTCCTTCGATTGTAAATCGAAATAATACCAGCTTACGGCACATAGTGCTAGGATGGTTAGTAGCAGGTTTCGTCTCTTAAACTTCATTAACTTAATTTCATTAACACGTATTTGCAATTGCTTATACTAATCTACTTACTATCTTTCAAGGAGTCTTTGATCTTTGTTTCTAACTCTTCAAAAAGTTCTGGGTTATCGTTAAGTAAGGTTCTGACAGCATCGCGTCCCTGACCTAACTTAGTGTCACCGTAAGAGAACCAAGAGCCACTCTTCTTGATGATGTTTGCTTCAACCCCTAAGTCGATAATCTCACCAGTTTTAGAAATACCTTGACCGTAGATGATGTCAAATTCAGCTTTGCGGAATGGTGGTGCGATTTTATTTTTCACAACCTTCACTCGTGTTCTGTTTCCTAATACTTTGTCTCCGTCCTTTATCTGTGTTGAGCGACGAATATCAAGCCTTACAGTAGAGTAAAACTTAAGTGCGTGACCTCCTGTGGTAGTTTCTGGATTACCAAACATAACGCCGATCTTTTCACGAAGCTGATTGATGAACATGCAGCAGCAACCAGTCTTACTTATCGTTCCCGTAAGCTTACGGAGTGCCTTTGACATCAATCTAGCTTGAAGACCGACGGATGCATCACCCATTTCACCTTCTATTTCAGCTCGCGGAGTGAGGGCTGCAACGGAGTCAATAACTAATAAATCGATAGCGCCTGATCGAATAAGGTTATCCGCTATTTCAAGTGCTTGCTCGCCATTGTCAGGTTGAGAGATCAATAGATTCTCTGTGTCAACTCCTAATGCTTCGGCGTAGTATTTGTCGAAGGCGTGCTCAGCGTCAACAAAGGCGCAAATGCCTCCTTGCTTTTGGCACTCAGCAATAGCGTGAATAGCTAAAGTAGTTTTACCAGAAGATTCAGGTCCGTAAATCTCCACGATTCTACCTTTAGGGTATCCTCCTATTCCTAGTGCGATGTCGAGGGTTAAAGATCCAGAAGGAATGTTGTCTATTTCTTCTACTGGCGCATCACCAAGCTTCATCACCACACCTTTTCCGTAAGTCTTGTCTAAGCGGTCCAGCGTGAGCTGAAGTGCTTTCATTTTTTTATCTTGTTCTGTAGACATAATTATTTGTTTTGAGCGAAGGTATTTATGTGGGTACGTAATGGACTTACGTTGTGCCTACTCATTTTTATTTGTAGGGGTTTAATTCATATTCGTTAGGACAAATTGAAACCCTCTAAAATTTCCGCTGTGTGATCTTTCACTTTTGGTTTAGCGATTATCTCAACAACAACTCCCTTCTCATCAATTAAGAAGGTGGTTCTGTGTGTTCCGTCGAAGACCTTGCCCATAAACTGCTTAGTACCCCAAACCCCGTAAGCTTTGTGAACACTTTTATCCTCGTCGGCAAACAGTTCGAAACAGATGTTGAACTTTGCAATAAACTTGAGGTGCTTAGCTTCAGAATCAGGGCTAACGCCTGCAACCTGAATGCCGTGATTTTGTAATTCCGAATAATTCTCAGTCAGGTTACAAGCCTGTGTAGTGCATCCAGGAGTGTTATCTCTGGGATAAAAATAAAGAACGAATTTGTTGCCAACATAGTCAGCTAGAGTACGCTTTTCGCCGTTCTCATTGACTGTCGTAAAGTCAGGAGCAGAGTCGCCAGGGGATAGATGTGAAATACAATTTGCCATAGGAGAAAATTACGCAATTTTGAAGTGGAATTGCTGCTTATATCGTGGTACTTTGTACCCAAATAATGAATGTTATCAAAAGCCCTCAAATTTATTTAGATGTAGCCTTGCCAGCAGCCTTGCCAAAGGTGTTGACGTACATGGTGGGGGCTGGCCAGGAGGTGCCAGCTGTAGGGGTGAGGGTCGTGGTGCCGCTTGGGAATAGACGCCTTACCGGGGTGGTTTGGGCGGTTCATGATGAAGTGCCGCAGGGCTATGTGCCTAAGGAAATTGAGGCTGTGGTGGATGATAGGCCTGTTGTTACTGTAGCCCAAACCCAGTGCTGGACGTGGATGTCCGAGTACTACCTATGTTCACTAGGGGATGTCGTTAGTGCTGCTCTGCCTGCAGGACTGAAACTGGCAAGTAAGACTAGGATTATGGTTAATCCTGATGTTGAAATGAGCCGAGAAAATGAAGAGGGCTTGAGTGATGCCGCATTAAATCTTCTCGATGCTTTGCGGTTGAGGGAGGGAATGGATTTGAAGGAGATAGCTGATGTTTTAGGGGTTGCGCATCCGCAGAGGATAGTTCGTTTCCTTGTCGATAGAGGATTAGCAATAAGTGAAGAGGAGTTGAAGGAAAAATATAAAGCGAAGAAAAAGACCTTTATTAGAATAGATAGTGAAGTGATGGAGGAGGTGGGAGTGATCGGAGCTGAACTAGATAGGGTGGAAAAGAAAGCTCCTGCTCAGGCGAGGGCGTTGCTTGCTTATCTAGAGATGGCGCCTAACGGAGAGGCAGTATTGAAAACTGAGTTGCAGAAGAAAGCAGGAGTGACATCTTCTGTGGTCATGAAATGGGTTGAGAAAAACGTCTTCGTTCTAGAAGAGAGGGCTGTGGATAGGGTAGGGGCTTATGAGGGAAAAGTTGAGGAGTTGCCGGTTTTGTCTCAACCCCAAACCAAAGCTTATACCTCAATTAGGAAGTCATTAGTAGATAGGAAGCCAGTACTGCTTCACGGTGTTACAGGATCTGGAAAGACAGAATTATATGTCCACCTCATAAATGAAGCACTCGATGCTGGAGAGCAGGCATTGTTTTTAGTGCCTGAAATTGCATTGACAACTCAGTTGATTGTTAGATTGCAGAAGTTTTTCGGCAATAAAGTGAAGGTGTATCACAGTAGATTTAATTCTAGTGAAAGGACAGAAACTTGGTTGAAGGTGTTGGATAATAAAAAGGGCAGTCTCGTGGTGGGTGCTAGGTCAGCTATATTTCTACCATTTAAAAAACTAGGACTCATTATAGTAGATGAGGAACACGAAGCTAGCTATAAGCAACAGGACCCAGCTCCACGGTATAACGCCAGAGACGTTGCGCTTTGGATGGCTCATAGATGGAAGGTTCCATGCGTTTTAGGGTCGGCTACTCCAAGTGTGGAAACGGTTTGGTCTACAGAAGAGGGAAGAATGACTAAGGTTGATCTAACACAGAGGTATTCTGGGGTGATGATGCCTGAGATTATAGTGGCAGACTTGAAGAAGGAGCAGAAGCAGAGGAGTATGAGGGGTGGCTTTTCCAAGCTGCTCAGGGATAATATGTTGGAGGCTTTTGAAAATGGAAAGCAGGTTATTCTATTCCAAAACAGACGTGGCTACTCTCCTTCCTGGCAATGCGACCTGTGTGGCGATGCTGTGATGTGTGAACGGTGTGAAATCCCACTAACATTTCACAAGAAACTACACGGTCTTCACTGCCACCATTGCGGCTACCATGTGGCTCCACCACCTAAAAAGTGCGGTGCTTGTGGCTCAACCTCCATCAAGCCAAAGGGCCTTGGTACAGAGCGTATAGAAGAGGAGTTAGCGGATTTGTTTCCGTCCGTGAAAGTGGCGAGGATGGATTTAGATACCACAAGGTCTAGACACGCACACGCAAAGCTTCTCGAAGCATTCAGCAACCATGAATACGATGTCCTTGTGGGCACCCAAATGGTGAGCAAGGGGCTAGACTTTGCAAATGTGGGTCTGGTAGGAGTGATGAGTGCTGATAAAATGCTCACCTTCCCGGATTTCAGGTCGTTCGAACGCGCATACCAAATGCTTACACAAGTATCAGGTCGTGCGGGTCGTGCTTCTGAAAGAGGAACTGTAGTAATACAAACCTATTCTCCTGATCATTGGGTAATTCAAAGAGTCATAATCGGAGATCACGGTAAGCTTGTAGAACACGAACTTATTGAGCGTAAAAACTTCGGATATCCTCCTTATGTGAGGCTTATACGTATATCCTTAAGGCATAGTGATGAAAAGAGGGTGAAGGCTGGAGCAGAGGTTCTAGCTACTAGACTTCGTCAGAGATTCGGAGATAGAGTAGCTGGACCAGACACTCCATCAATGTCTAGAGTCAATGATCTTTTCCGATTAGATATACTCTTGAAATTCGAAAGAGAATTAAAGATGTCTTCTTACCGAGAGGTTCTTACAGTAGATATTGAAGAATTTACTCTCGATATCAGGTTTAAAAGGCTCAGGGTTAAAGTTGACGTAGACCCTGTTTAAAAGTCTCTCTGTAAGTATGAGTGCCGCTTTCTAAAGCTATCACAGTTATGAGTCTAGCGTTAGTAAAACCTTGTGGTAGTCTGCTCAACTGCACTCTCGTCATTCCTTGTAAAAGTTGTATATCTTCTCGAGCCATTACCTTTCCTTCAATGCTGTATGCGAGTAACTCAAAGGTTGCAGGTCTATTGATATTGAAAATCAACTCTTCTCCAGTGAGATTTATATCAAATTCAGTGGACGTACTTATGTCCTGAACATCGTCAGTTCCAAAGAAGTGAAATGTGACTTGCGATGAGCCGCTATTTGCAACCCCTAATGTGTCAGTTTCAATAGAGTAACAGATGTCTGCAGGGCTTGAAAGGCCAGAGCTTACAACCGTTTCTGATTCCGTGAAATCCGAGTTGTATTTAGTAATTCTAGGAGGCGACCATGAACTCACGTAATAATTACCCTCCGAGTCAACATCAATACCATCAAGGTTCCCGAGTCCAGTGCCTAGAAGTAGAATGGAGTAATCACCAGTAACTAAATCCACTTCGTATATTTTTGCATTACTGCCCCAGCTCACAACGATAGCTCGGTTATTCTCGGTGTCTACAACTACTCCGTTGAAGGCAATAGGTGCTCCAGTTACAGATGTGATCATTGTAGTTACAATGTTCTCTGGATCACTTACGTCTGCAGTGTAGATCCTACTACTACCGAAATCGGAAATAACTAAGAGGTTCTCGCCATCATTCCCCATACCATTAAGAAAGGCAGGTGTGGGAGAAAAGTTAGCTGTGCTAACAAGTTCAGCCGTCGTAAGATCATACGCACGTAGCTGAGAGTTTTTAAGTACGTAAAGTACGTCACCCAGAACTTCCATTCCGTGTGAAGCGCTTCCGTTCCCAAAGTACACCCAGCTCTCTCCACCATCGGAAGTCTCTAGAATAGAAGAATTATTACTAACGAACCATCTATCTCCTGCAGGGTCGTATTCAACGGCTTCTATTGTTGAAAGGGTTTGGGCTAGAGACGAGAAAGAAACGGCAAAAGCAAGAAGAAGGGCTTGGGTTTTCATGCTATGAAGGTACAAAGCCTTAGTCTTAAAAGACTACCTACTTCCGAAGATTGCGCTGCCTACACGGATCAAGGTTGAACCTTCGTCCACAGCTATCTTCCAATCTCCACTCATCCCCATAGATAAAACATCAAAGTCCTCACCCATAGTAGGTCGCAACTCATCAAACAACTCGCGCAATCCTCTAAACTCATTTGCCACACGTGAGTAATCATCTGTAAAAGTAGCCATACCCATTAATCCTCTAATCCTAACATGAGGGTGGATGAGAAGTTCACTATTTATGGCTTCGTGTAATTCTTGAATAGTAAACCCATGTTTAGAATCTTCTTCTGCTATGTGGATCTGAATAAGTACGTCCGTGGTCTGTTCGATGTTTTTCGCAATCGAATCGAATAATCTTTTAGAATCAACTGCGTGGATGAGGTGAGATATGGGCGTGACTAACTTTGCTTTGTTCCTCTGTATGTGTCCTATAGCATGCCACTTAATATCCGAAGGAAGTGCAGCAGATTTCTCCACTAGTTCTTGCACTCTATTCTCGCCGAAATCCCTGATTCCTAATTTGTATGCTTCAAGGATGTCTTCTACGGGCTTAGTTTTGCTGACGGCAACGAGTTTTACGCTGTCTGGAATAGAGCCTTGAATTTCTCGTAATGCGTCTAGATTTATCACTTTTACTCGCCTTCTGGATGAGGGTGATTACCGAATTCATATGTGAACAATCCACTCCTGAGTTTGGGCTCAACCCAAGTGCTTTTAGGAGGAAGTGAACCTCCTGCATCCGCTACATCGGTTATCTCATCAATACTCATAGGGTGCAGCGCAAAGATCAGACTGTCTTTGTTGTCAGCTGCCCTTAGAATTAAAGCCTCTCTCGAGATACTACCCGGAATGTATCTCAAGTCTGGGTGATTCCGAGGGTTGGCTATGCTTAAAATATTTTTCAAAACGTATTCGCTGAGCCATCCGGCATCTGTAGAGTTTTCAGGAAGATTATCCGTGTCGAGTTTTATTCTCAGATGTACTTCTCCTATGAGTAAATCAATGCTGCCTGGTTTCTGGAGGTGCTCAGAAGTTTCAGTTATCTCCAACACAGATTTTACATACTCTGTAGCTTTTATTTTTCCGACCAAACCCTCAACATTGCCATCCCAAGACTTTATTTCTCTATGGAATCCTGAAATTGATAGCTCTTCCGCGGGTAGGATATAAGCTAGAATCCTATCCACCCCTGGTTCGTTAGGGAATGAGTGCATAAGCTTGTACGATGAAGCTAACCTGTGATGTCCATCGGCTAGATATATCTTGTCTAGTGGTATCAGTGCGTCGAATAGATCCTGGTCTATTTCCTGATTAACCCACCAAATAGAATGTCTTATCAGATCCGTAGTCGAGAAGTCACAATCGGCAGGTCTTCCTTCGACAATTAAATTAATGCTCGAGTCTAAGTCCTCCTTGCCTTGGTGATTAGATTTCCTAGCACATAGAATGGGTTCTGCGTGAAAACCCACACACTCTAAATAAGTAGCGAAAAGCTCTTCTCTACTCTCAAGAGTTAATTCATGGACTTTCATTGCACCCCCCTTGCACATTGGTAGGTCAATTGCAGCAACAATTCCCGTGTATGTTTTACTTGGTGTAGTTTGTCTGTATATCGCATAACCTACTCCGTCTGTGCCCTCTAGCCATCCCTTTTTAAGGAACTTATCGTATTCTGCCCTGACTTCTCTAAAGTAGGCTTCTGTACCTCTGCTCGCTTGCATATCTCTCTTCGCGTCCGGGTTTATTACCTGAAGATAGCTAAAGGGATTTCGTTCAAGTTTATCCTGCAATTCTGCCTTGTCGTAGCTCAAATAAGATCTCGAAGCCACAAGATGGGCTAGGTGTCTAGGAGGTTGAACGAGCCTGAATGGTCGGATAAGTTTATTCATTTAATCTAGTTCTTACGGGCAATGTCTGCGATTTGCGCAGCTAACTCTAATCCAATTCTATCCTGAGCCTCACCGGTGGCAGCTCCTGTGTGTGGTGTGAGAGAAAGAGCCGCATGAGCGAGTATATCAGCCCTAGGTGCAGGCTCGCCTACGAATACGTCAAGAGCAGCTCCACCTATGTGACCAGAGTTTAACGCGTCGATTAATGAGTCCTCATTAAGCACACCTCCTCGAGCTGCGTTTACAAGTAGCGCACCTTCCTTCATCATAGCTAGTTCTTTAGACCCTATCACTGGACTCCCATCAGACTGAGCTGGTATGTGAAGACTCACAGCGTCACTATCTCGAAGTAGCTCATCAAGCGTCACGATAGGGCAGTCAACGGGCACTATGGTTCCTGAGATATCGACCTCTACAACTCCGCTTTTAGAAAATTTATCATGAGCTATAACCTTCATTCCGCAGCCTAATGCATACGCTGCAAGAGATCTTCCTATTCGCCCGAACCCTACTATTCCCAAAGTCTTCCCTCTTAACTCGGTTCCTTTACTATACGCTTTCTTTAAGGTCTTAAAATTCTCCGTACCAAACGAAGGCATGCTTCTGTTACTCGAGTGCAGTGAGCGAGAAAGCGAGAAAAGATGTCCCATTACTAATTCTGCAACACTTTGAGAGGAAGCGGCTGGTGTATTGAATATGGTGAGACCCTTCTCACGACCGTACTCCACGTCAATGTTATCCATCCCGACTCCACCACGTCCTACAAACCTCAAATTAGGACAAGCATCCATTAATTCCTTTCTGACTTGAGTCGCGGATCTAACGAGCACACCATCTATGCTATTCGTGTTGATGAATGATTCTAACTCCGATGCCTCGATAAAATCAATGTAAATGGTATGTCCGGCCTCAATTAATGCGTCATATCCTGATGGGCTTATTCCATCGTTTGCTAAAATGTTCATTCTCGATTAGGGTTTTGATCAGATATTCGATCAGATTTTTCTTTCGAAGTCTTTCATAACATCAACTAAAACTTGTACGCTCTCAATGGGTAAGGCGTTGTACATGGAAGCTCTGTAGCCTCCCACGCTTCTGTGTCCTTTGATTCCACTAATTCCCTCTGCAGCCCAAACTGCATCGAAAGCATCCGTGTGTCTAGGGTCATTAAACATGAATGTTGCATTCATGGTAGAGCGGCAACTCTCTTCAGCATGGCCTCTGAATAAAGGGTTTCTATCTATCTCATTGTAAATCAGTTCTGCTTTAGCATTATTGATTTTTTCTATTCCAGCAACTCCTCCTTTAGCCTTTAGCCATTTTAGAGTTAAAAGGGTAGTGAAAATAGAGAATACAGGAGGGGTGTTGAACATGCTGTCCTTAGAGATATGCACTCCTAAATCTAGATAGGCGGGGATGTCACGACCAGTTTTTCCAAGTACGTTCTTGTCAATTGCGTACATGACGGTGCCGGCTGGCCCCATGTTCTTTTGGGCTCCAGCATAAATAAGCTGAAAGGCAGATGAGTCGAATTCCTTACTCATAATATCAGAACTCATATCCGCCACGAGTGGAACTCCAGCAGATGTTGGGAGTTTCTTAAACTGAGTCCCGTAAATAGTATTGTTAGTAGTGTAGTGCAGGTAGCTATGTTTCGAGTCTACTGTGTTTATTTTAGGAATGGATACATACCCTCTTTCCTTAGCACTCGCGACTACTTCAATATCCCCTAAGTGCTTTGCCTCTTTAACGGCCTTGTTCGCCCACGCGCCAGTATCTACATATGCAGCAGAACCTCCTTCGGGAATTAAGTTATAGGCAGAGGTAAGGAACCCTAGACTAGCACCACCTTGAAGGTAAAGTATTTCAAACCTGTCGGGCAGGTTGAGCAGTTCCTTAGTCAAGGACCTTGTTT
>Ga0115000_10004518_pt1 | contig 11382 bp, 10 predicted proteins | sample ArcticOcean_MG_C_6_FD_89690 | JGI IMG/M metagenome (GOLD analysis project Ga0115000, IMG submission 89690) | Marine microbial communities from western Arctic Ocean - ArcticOcean_MG_CB8_128 | ecosystem: Environmental > Aquatic > Marine > Oceanic | place: Arctic Ocean: Canada Basin | collected... | reverse complement strand
TGGCGGGTTAGCAACCCGCCCTACAATTTCGAATCTTAAACTATTGACGCCGATTGGTATCCCTGCGCGGCGTGTCGCGAGCGACAGCCCTACGGGATATAATCCTATTTCGCCGGCGAGCCTTGAGCCTTTTTTCGGAAGGCTGATGGAGTGTCTCCGGTTATTTGCCGAAAGACTTTGGAGAAATGAAAGACGTCGCAGAATCCTAGCTCGTCAGCCAGTTCTTTGAATGAATGGGAATTTTGGTAGATAGCTGCGCAGGCGTGCTCGATGCGTCGTCGCTTTTGAAATTGGGCAGGCGAGTCACCGGAACGTTTGACGAATTGCTTGCGGAAATTTTCGTAGTTGAGCCCAACGCGCTGGGCTACGGTTTGGGGTTCGAGCCAGATGGCGTCAGTCGGACCGGAGAGAAGGTGCATGCTTTCTTCGAGCCAAGCGTCCTCCGCGGACTGCGAGGTTTCGGCATGCGTGGCTGACATGTCGGCGATAAGGTATGAGAATTGAGCGATCGTTCGATTCGCTGCGCTTTTACTAGCTCGTGGGTTTTGCGGAAAGATTTCTTGGAATCGCCGTTTCCAATAATCGACCGGTTCGAGATGCCAAATAGGGTCGCTTTGATCGATCATGCCCGTTTTGCGGAAGAGGTCGAATTGAGGGCCTTCGAATACGACGTAGGAGTGTTTCCAGTCGCCTTCGGCCAAGGGTCCATAGGCATGTGGGATTTCTGGAAAAACAAAAATGAGGTCTCCAGCTTTCAGCTCTCGATTGATGCCATTTCCATCCGCGTAATAGCCGTTTCCACTGTGAATGAGGATTAAGGCGTATTTTCCCAAAATACGCATTGATTGCGGGTTTATTCCAGGATTTCCATGGAGGTTTCCTGCGAGTGATAGAGTGCCTATTTCAGACTTGATTGGAGTATTTAGCCAGGAAGTGGATTGGATTCTATTTTGACGAGCCATGACTACCAAAATCTACATATTTATTCCCATTTCAACCATTTTTTTTGAATAGTTTCTGATGTATAGTAGAGGCTCTCTATTTGAATTTCTTTAGTGATATGAGTGCTCAGACTGAATTACCTCCATTGGTTTCTTATGGCCATGCCCTTGATGGCGACGATCGCAAAATTGGTCGTTTGCGCAGTTCTGCGGATGTCGCGGACGATATGCCGGAATTACGTCGGCGTCTCGAGGAGGACGGCTATTTGTACATGAAGGGTTATTTGGACCGCGATAAAGTGCTCGAAGCGCGAAGGAGTATCTTATCGGAAATGGCCGAGATGGATGTGCTTGATCCGGCGTTTCCAGCGGATGATGCGATTTGCAAAGCAGATGCAGCCACCTTGCAATTCATGCCTGAGGTAGCCGATCGGAGCGACTCGGTTCAATCGCTTCTCTATTCGGGGCGTCTCTTGGATTTCTATCGGAAGTTCTATGATGAACCGATTCGTCATTACGACTTTACTTGGCTGCGAGCAATGGGGCCGGGCAAGGGAACGAACCCGCATTCAGACTTACCCTATATGGGGCGAGGAACCGATCGACATATGACCTGTTGGTTTCCTTATGGCGACATTCCCTTCGATCTCGGCGGACTAATGATCCTAGAAGGTTCGCACAAGCGAATGGATTTGCTGAAGAATTACGTGTATCGCGATGTCGATAGCTATTGCGAAAACAAACCGGAACAGAAGAAACGGGCGGATGAGGGCGGTTGGACCTTTACCGGAACATTGTCGCATAACCCGCCGGTCGTGCGTAATAAATTTGGCGGTCGGTGGCTGACTACCGAGTTCGAGGCTGGAGATTTTCTGACATTCGGTATGTTCATGGTGCATGCCGCTGTCGACAATTGCTCCGGGAACCAATTTCGAATTTCAAGCGACAGTCGCTATCAACGGGCGAGCGAGCCGATCGACGAACGATGGGTTGGAGAAAATCCTCCGGGGCATTCCAAGTCTACCAAAAATGGCCGAGGTTGCTAATTTGGATACAATTTTAAAAAAATCGAAATATGACACTTCCAATTATCCCTGCCGCTAATGCGCCTTCCACTGGTGGCCGAATGGCCGCTGTTAAAGAAATGGCGCAGCTTCAACGCATGTTGTTCGAGGTCGAGCGCGAGTTCATTCGAACGGCAACAACCCTCATTTATAGAGTAGGCGATATCGACTTGAAGTATCTGATTTGCCAGCACGTTTGGGAATCTGCAGGACATGCGCGATTTCTTCGCGAACGCGGACGAGAGCTGAGCGGGTTTGGAAAGAACGATTCTGTAAGGGAGTCGTATAGCGCGATTTTCGAGGAAGCTATTCGAGCGGACGATCCGCTTGTCGCGCTTGCAGGTTTCTATCGGGTTTTAAAGCCTGCTCTGTTGGCAGCGTATCGCCATTATCTGGAAGCGACTCACCATTTGGCGGATTGGCCCTCTCGGAAGCTAGTGGAGGAGTTCATTATTGATGAGGAACGTCACTTGGATGAGATCGCGAAATATCTTCAAGACGTCGAAGGCGAGCAATGGGCGCAGCGCCTTTCAATTGCTTTGAGCGCTATAGGGGGGTGGCTGGGAGAGCGGGAGTCTATCGCCGCTCCAAGTGATTTCGAGTGGGTTAGTCACACCGTTCCTTACCAGCACTTGGATACGTGCAATCGTGGCGATTTTCCCATTTCTTCTTCTGCGTATGGGTATGATCCTGCACAGTTTCCAATTGTCCGGAGTTGGTTGGAAGATCCGGATACCGATGCTCGCGTATTGCGAGTGATGGTCTACGTTTGGCTAATGATGGAGTTGGATGCGGTCGATTATCTGGCGACGATTTTTTATGAAACCGCTGCTGCTCCGTTCGACATGCATTACGATCTGGCTCGTCACTTGTGGGATGAGTCAAGACACAGCGCCTTTGGGTACCGTCAATTGCCTAAGCTAGGGGTTGATCTAACTCGACTGGAACACTCCCTAGATCTCTATAATATTCTTGTGCATATGTCTCCAGCGGAGCGATACGCGATGATGACAATGGAATTCGAGGCAGGTAGTTTTGGGACGAAGGCTCAGATCATGGATAAGATTAGAGAGCTCAATGATTTCGAAGCGGATACGCTTTTAGCATTTGATCGAAATGACGAGCAACAGCATGTCCGTTATGGTCACCGTTGGCTTCCAGAGATTATGAGGCTCTTTAATGTCGAAGGATCCGTAGATGCTTTCGTTGAAAATACTAAGAGCCGATTTGGAGAGCTTTCGAAAACCTATGGGGGAAAGACGCCGCATAGTTTGAGCGCGGAAGATCGCTTTACCGGCGAAAAAATATTGAAGCTTGTAGGTTTGGCTTGAGGCCAGGTCGACCTGCCTTCGCATTGATACTTTGAATTGACCTTTACTCATGTCTACCGATTCCTCTTCCGCTTCTCCGGCAACTCCCACATGGGGTCGCTATGGGGATCTTCGTCCCACTCAGATTGACGCTATACGCGATCGGGCTCCGATTGCGTTTGTTCCTTGGGGAGCATTGGAATGGCACTGCCTGCATGCGCCGATTGGTCTCGATTCAACTAAGGCTGAAGGCATTTGCATGGCGATCGCCGCGGAAACGGGGGGGGTGGTGCTTCCGGCAATTCCGTTGGGCGTGAATACGATAAAGCCGTACAAAGGCTTTGCTCACTCGGTCGATACGTCGGCGGATTTGGCGGCCCGCGTTGCGGAAGAGATCTGTATCCAATTAGCGGATGAGAAATTTAGGGTCGTGATCTTGTTTACGGGGCATTATCCTCCAGAGCAACTTGACGCGTTGGAAGAGGGCGCTCGACGAGCTCGGGAAGTGGCGAAAAATACGCGATTCCTGGTGTGGGCTGACAATCAATTCCTAGGTGGGCAGTATGTGGGGGATCATGCGGGAGCGACTGAAACGTCGTTTCAGATGTTTTTCGACCCGGATAGCATTGATCTTGATGCGCTCCCGGATCGACCGCTGACATTGGATGGAGATGGAGTTATGGGCGATGACCCGCGCGAGGCTTCGGTCGAGAGAGGAGAACGACAGTTAAAGGTCGTTCTTGAAAATACGGTATCCAAAGTGAATGCATTTTTGGCAGAAATAGGATAGACGTAATGAAAAAACGATTACTTGGAAAAACTGGTTTGAATTGCTCTGAGATTGGCCTGGGGACTTGGGCCTTGGGGAGCAGCGTTTATGGCGATGTCGGGAACGACGAGGCGACGCGATTGGTTGGCGAGTCGCTTGATTGCGGAATTAACTTTTTCGATACGGCACCGCTGTATGGGAGCAAAACGGTAGATGGCATTGCGGAATCCGTTTTGGGAAAAGGTTTGGGAGCTCGTCGGGACGAGGCGATCATTTCAACGAAGTTTGGTCGTACGGCTCGAAATGTTATGCCTGGGCGTTTTAATGCTGCGGAGGCTAGGGAATCTTGCGAAGCGAGTTTAAGCCGCCTCGGGACTGACCGTATTGATCTTCTCTTTTTCCATTCGCCTTTCGGGCCTGACGAGATTGACGACGATGTTTGGGAGGAGTTGGGTCGTTTGCGTTCGGAAGGAAAAATCCGGTTTTTAGGACATTCGGTTTCGATGTATGATGATACTCGAGACATGTCGGCCCAGTGGATGCAGGATCGCCGGATCGATGCAATCCAGGTCGTTCTCAGTCCCTTTAATCGGGAAACGCGTCCGCTTATCAAAATAGCGATGGATCTCGATTGCGGGGTGGTCGCTCGCGAATGCATGGCAAATGGATTTCTCAGCGGAACGATTGGGAAGGATACGGTTTTTCCCGAAGGAAGTCTTAATTCCCGATATTCGCGGGAGGAAATTAGAGAGCGTGTCGACTATGCGGAATCGCTGATAGACCATTTGATCTCGGGAGAAATCGAGTCCCTGCCTCAAGCGGCTTATCGGTGGGTGTTGGATCAGGCGGGCGTTTCGCTGGCTCTTTCCGGAGCGAGGAATAAGGCCGAGATGCAGGATTCAGTTTTCGCTGCGAATGCAAAGTCGTATGAAGAGGCGACGCTGTTTGCAGCCGAATCGATTCATTTGCACGACTTTTGTCCGGCTTGAAGAGCGATGCTGTCCTATCGCTGCGCATACGTATCAACCTAAGTTAAGGCGGGTTTGCTGCCAATACAGCATCCACTCGTTTTTTCGATTAGCAACCTCGCAGGGCAGCGTGGTTTTCAGACAATTTAAGTCACCGCTTCGCTAGGATGACTCCGCTGAGCGGAGGTGAACAAGGATGGCTCGTACCTCGCCAAATAATGTACTCTCGGTTTTGCGCATCCAAACGAATTCTATTATCTTTTGTTAATAAACGGGTTATATGGATTATTGCTCTTCTTTGGCGTGTTGTCTAAAATTCTCCGCTTTACGGGAAAAAGAGCTTTTTGATGACGAATCAATAGAGTCTGCCTAATGTTCGCATCCTAAGAGTGCGAGTGCCGGTTTGCTTAGGCATTCGGGATCGATTTCAACCAATTTCCATTGCCCGTTACAGTAGCCTTTGGGCCTACTATTATGACATCCGATATTTCTATACCGACGCCTATTAGGCCTGAACAACCATTACGGGTTGGCCTCATTGGGGTGACGGGTTATGCGTTTGCCTATTATGAGTGCTTGAGTGCATTGGTTGCGGATGGCCGTGCAAAGTGGGCTGCGGTTACGATTATCAATCCGGAGGAAGCGGTTGATCAGGTGGCGAAGCTCAAGGAGCTTGGTGTGCCGATCTATAGCGATTATCGTTCGATGTTAGATGCTGAAAAGCATTCTTTGGATTGGGTGTGCATTCCGACAGGTATTGGAAGCCATACCCGAATGACGATCGAATGTTTGAAGCTTGGGCTTCACGTTTTGGTGGAGAAGCCGCTGGCTCCGAGTTTGCAAGATGTGGCTGCCATTCAAGCGGCTGAACGAGAATCGGGAATTGTCGTAGGAGTTGGGTTTCAGCACACCTGTCTCAAGGAAACGTGGGATATAAAGAAGCGTTTGCTTGATGGCGAGATTGGCGAAGTTCAGCGTGTCGACTGCATGGGTATTTGGCCGCGAGCTCAGAGCTATTACGATCGGAATGAATGGAGCGGTCACTTGCATGACGGCGAATCTTGGATACTAGATTCGCCGCTACACAATGGGCTTTCGCACATGGTTAATCTTATTTTGTTTTGGTTGGGCGAACGTTTGGAAGACCGAGCTGAACTGAAACATGTATCGGCGGAATTGTATCGTTCGAAGCCGGTGGAGAGTTTCGATACGATTCGTACGGTTGGGACTATGAAAAGCGGCGTAAAGGCGGCTATTCTATTGACGCATGGTTCAATGCATCGAATGGATCCGGAAATCGTCATTACGGGATCGAAGGGAGTATTTCGCTGGCGCTTTTGCGGTACCCACACGTTTTATGTCGGGGAAGAAACTCAATCGTTTAGGACGCCTGATCAGGTAAAATTGCGGAATATAATGTTCGACGCGATGGTGGATCATGTAGGAGGAAGACCAGCGCGCATTTGTACTACCGAGTTAGCGAAAGGGACCTGTAAATGGGTGAACGCGGTACATGATATTTGTCCAATTCATGAAGTTCCAAGTCGCTATCGCCAAAGCGTGGCCGACGATTCGGGAGAAGTTTTCGATGTGATTGAGGATTTAGAGTATTACGCTTTGAGAGCGTATTACGAACGGCTTTCTTTGTCGGAAGTCGGAGCTCCTTGGGCGGTTTTGCCACATGATCGGGAGGTCGATAGTTATACGGAATTCGAGGGAAAGTATAGTGTAGTTCCCGAAAAGAAAGATTCGACTTCAGTGGTTTCGCAATAGATTCGCTTGCCTGTCGTTTCCAACCTTGGTCGAATCTCTTAGGAATAAGTTGATTGGAATGAATAGAAAGAATTTCATAGGAGCGATGGGTTTAGGCGCTTCGGCGATATTAGCGCCGGGGTGTCGAAAAAACCTCTCGGGCTCGAGCATTCTTCCGGATTACAATTCGGTTGATCCGTCGAGTTATTGGGCTGCGGTTAGGCGAGGATATGTCTTGGATGCGGATCGCGTGTATTTGAATTGTGGAGGCCTTGGTCCGGCGCCTTCTCGAGTATTGGAGGCGGTTGAATTGAAATCGAAGGAATTGCAGAGTATTTCGGAAACGGGATACTCTCTTTTAGATCAAGCGCGAATTGTGGCGGCCGAGTATTTAGGCGCCGATTCGGACGGAATTTGCTTCACGCGCAATGCGACGGAATCGAATTCGATTATCGCTGCAGGACTGAAGTTGAAAAAGGGGGATGAGGTTATCTTCGAGTCGCATGCTCATCCGGGTGGATCATTCCCCTGGTTGAATCGCCAGAAGAGAGACGGGATTGCGGTTAAGGTATTCGATCCGGATTCGGAATCGATGGAAGGCTCCGTAGAGCGGATTCTCAAATTGATTACCCCGCGTACTCGAGTCATTCAAGTGAGTCACATTACGGCCCCGACGGGTATTTTGTTCGACGTAAAGGCGATTGCCGCACTCGCTCGTGAAAAAGGAATTTGGTTTCATGTTGATGGTGCTCAGAGCGCGGGAATGATTCCTGTGAATCTGCAAGCGATCGGTTGCGATTCATACGCGACGAGCGGTCATAAGTGGATGGGCGGACCGCGAGGTACTGGAATCCTCTTCATTGCGAAGGATCGTATGGATGATGTGGAGTGCAGTCATCTTGGTGGACATTCGGAATTGGAATACGAATTGCCAGACGGGATAACGTATCAGCCAAGCGCTAGAAGGCATGAGTATGGTACGCGCAATACGGAGCTCGTCGAAGGCTTGCGGGTTGCGATGGAGCTTCAGGAATCAATCGGTCTGGAGAGGATCGAAGCGTATGGATCGGGTCTGGCGAACTATTTGCAATCCAAGTTACGTGAGATTGATGGTACGCGCATTCTCACGCCGTCCGATCCGAAAATGAGGCGATCGATCACTGCCTTTGCCAGTTCTAGGATTCCGTTTGATACCTTATCGAATCGACTGATGCGCGAGTACCGTATGCGCTGCCGTCAGGTAACCGAACGCGGACTGAATGCAGTGCGCGTGTCTACGCATATCTTTAACTCGAAAAGCGAATGTGATCGAGTTGTGGAGGCGGTTGCGGAAATAACGAAGAGCGTGTGATCGATTGTTCGTAGTCGACGGGGTTACTCGACTTCGACGATCATTTCGATTTCCACGGCGACTCCGAGTGGAAGCGAACTGAAACCGCTTGCAGCTCGTGCGTGACGGCCTTTGTCACCGAAAACCTCGACGAGTAAGTTCGAGCATCCATTGATGACTTTCGAGTGGTCAGTGTAATCGTTTTTCGCGTTCACCATACCGAAAACCTTGACGATTCGTTTTACCTTCGAGAGGTCGCCGATTTCGGCTTTGAGTGTGGCGAGGAGTCCAATCGCCGAGAGGCGTGCTGCTTCGTAGCCTTCTTTTTCGGAAAGGTTGTCGCCGAGTTTCCCAACTACGAGCGAGCCGTCAGGGCGGCGCGGTATATGGCCTGAAAGGAAGATCAGGTTTCCAGTTCGAGTCGCCCCAACGTAGTTGGCGATTGATTCGGCGGGAACCGGGAGATCGATACCGAGTTTGGAAAGAACTGCTTCGGGAGTGGCTGCAGTTGCGGTGGCGGAAAATGCTTGAATGCAAAGAAGCAATCCAAGAACCATGGGGTATTTGTTTTTTGTAATGCGCATATGTTCGTGAAAAAAGGAGTAGGCTCCTTTGGGGCAACTCGCAAGCTTCTTGCTTTATTTGACGGGGTAAAAGAGCCCAGTTTACCGTAAGCTGGCGGGCTGCTTACCGCTGTTTGGAATATCTATTGTTATTGGGTAGTCGTGGCGATCATGCACAATCCTCACTGAACGCGGTAATAGCCCCAATCCTTAACCCCTTCGATCCGATAGAACTCTCTTATTCACATCCAATAATCGATATTCATACGCATCCCGTATTCATGAAGGATGGGAGGTTGCGTTCGGAGGTGAACCGCTTGGTTAAGCGATCGCGCAGTTTCGGGATCGAGCGTATGGTGGCGTTGGGCGATGTATTGGTCGATGGACCTAGGCCAAACGGAAAACAGATTCGGGCGATCAACGATGAAACCGCACGGATTGTTTCTTGGGCTCCGGATTTCTTTTTTGGATTTTGCTACCTGAATCCGAAACTCGGGGAGCGTGCGGTGAGGGCGGAAGTCGATCGATGCGTCGGAGATTTAGGGTTTCGCGGGTTGAAGTTAGAAATCGCGAACAATGCTGCTGAGGCTTGTATGAAACCAGTGATGCAGGCTGCGGAGGCGTATGACGTTCCCGTTTTGCAACACACATGGAGTCAGACTAATATTCGGCGGCGTTCGATGCATTCGGATCCGGAGGATACCTGTCTTCTCGCGAAGCGTTTTCCGAATACGCGCGTGATTATGGCTCATTTGACGGGCTGCGGTTTTCGAGGCGTTTTGGCGGCGAGTGGGATCGACAATCTTTGGATCGACACTTCGGGGGCTTCTCCTGAAGCAGGCATTGTCGAACATGCGGTCGAAAACCTTGGGTCGAATCGAATTCTTTATGGATCGGATTTGCCGATTCGAGACTTGCCTGCGGCGATAGGTCAAGTGGCGGGATCAGCTATTTCGGAAAAGGATCGAGATGCGATTTTTTACGGGAACGCCGCTAAACTCTTGAAATTGGAGTAGATTAAAAAGGAAGATGAATAATACTTTTCTGCCCACGAATGACACGTATAGACACGAATCTGTTTTAAGGGATATGGAATTAATTCGTGGGAATTCGTGGGCAAGTAATTGGCAAATTTCTAGAGGATTGGTCAATCGGCCTAAATACGGATGAAAGCATAAGAGTGTATGAAGCTAGTATGAATTTTTTTGATACGAATGTCTGGTTTGGTCCTTGGCCCTTTGCACCGCTTCCTCGAAATGGGGCGGCTGATATCGAGCAGCGCCTGTCTCGTTTTGGGATTTCGGAAGCGTTGGTCTCGCCGTTCGAAACGGTATTTCAAGTCGATCCAATGCCGGGCAATAGAGCGCTGCTTAAGACTCTGCAAAAACGAAAGGGGCTTCGGCCGCTTCCGGTTGTGAATCCTGGTACTGCGCCATGGGAGGACCACCTTGATGAATTGTCGGACGTTCCGGAAGTAACTGGAGTACGATTGCTTCCGGCCTATCATGGATACCGACTAAATTCGGTGGCGGTTCGACGTTTGGTGGAGCGCCTTGCTTTAAAAAAACTGCGCTTGGTTATCACTGCTCGATTGGTTGACGAGCGGCATGAACATCCAGCGATTTCGATCAAACCCGTAAGCGTAAAGCAGTTGGCGGGATTCGTTGAACGTAACCCCAAGTCGAGTCCATTGATTCAAGGGCTGGGGGTTCATGAGCTAGGAGAATTGGCGAAAGCCAGCGGGCATTTTTCGACGGATACGAGTTTCGCCGAATGGGAGGATACGCTCAAGGTTTTGAAAGGATTCCTTCCGGTATCGAGAATCTTGTATGGTTCCTTGTCACCCTTGCAGGTGACGCGAGCGCAAGTGGACAAGGTTCGGCTATCATCGTTATCGGCTCGACAGAGAGATGCGGTCGCCTGCGGTAATGCGATTCGCTATTTTGGAGTATAGATTTTGGAAAACCATAATGGTAAATGGCTATGAAGCGTTTTAAATACTGGGTAATATTAAGTGGGCTGTGTTTGTTCTTTGGAGCGTTTTTCGTTGGATGTCCGGCGAGGCGGGGCGTGGATAATCGGTTTCTACTTTCTTCGGAAGGATCGGGCCGGGCGACGGCCTATTTGGAGTCACCCAAGATCGTGTCGTTTCAAGGAAAGACGCATGTCGCGTGGCTGGATTCGCCAACAGAAGGGTTTCGAATTCGTATCCGCACTTTGGATCAATCATCGGGCGAATGGTCGAAAGCGTGGACGATTGGCGAAGCTCAAGATAATCATGGAGGTCCGGCCTTGACTATAGATGCGGAAGGTTACCTGCATATCTTGTTTTACTCGCATCATCACCCCTTCCGTTATCGGCGCTCGGTTCGTCCGAACGACGCGTCCGAGTGGTTGCCCTTCGAGGAATTTGGAGTTAATTTGACGTACCCGGCGTTGGTTTGCGCGAAGGATGGGACTTTGATAACGGTCGCTAGGCGTAGTTTCGACGAGCGACCCTGGGAATTGGAAATGTGGTCGAAAGCTCCAGGCAAATCCTGGTCTCGCCAGCGCTCCTTGCTGCGATCTCGTCATGGAATCTACAGTCAATTCGCTGCTTCCTTGGCTTGGGGGCCGAATCACAAGACGCTCCATCTAGGAGCTCGCATTTATGAGATGCCCACTGATGAAGCATTGTCTCCGCTG
>Ga0115000_10004517_pt1 | contig 11383 bp, 10 predicted proteins | sample ArcticOcean_MG_C_6_FD_89690 | JGI IMG/M metagenome (GOLD analysis project Ga0115000, IMG submission 89690) | Marine microbial communities from western Arctic Ocean - ArcticOcean_MG_CB8_128 | ecosystem: Environmental > Aquatic > Marine > Oceanic | place: Arctic Ocean: Canada Basin | collected... | reverse complement strand
ATAGCAGCGGGAACGATAAAAGATGTTGGGAAAATAGTAACAGAAATACCTAAAGCTGGTCTTCCGGAATTAAAATCAAATGCAGTATCAACAAAAAAACAGTCTTATGATAAAGTCAATAACAAACAGTTATCTGATGCTGTAGATAAGGGACGCGAACCATCAAAAAAGAATATACCACAACAAGATAAGAGCAGCGGCAGCAGTATTCAAAACCAACACGGTAAAAGCTGGTGCTACGTTGGAACGGATAGAACTTATAGATCATGTGTAGAAGTCGGCAATAAATCTGATTGTATGTCCGGACAAATTTTTCCGAGCAAAACAATTTGCATAAATCCAGGTTTAAGAGAATAAAAAATTTGTATTATATTTTTAATATAAATTTTTTGATATTTAATCTATCTTAATCTATTTCAAACTATTATTATTTGTACTGTCTAAAGGCCAATGTGGTCCTGCTGGTGATTTAGGAGCGGTATTATTTTCAAAAAACCATCTCAATGAAAAATAAGGCGGGAAAACACGAGTTTCTTTATCAGAAGTTAAATCAGGACCATCATTTACAATATCCATAATTTCTGTTCCCGTTAAAGCACTGTTATGGTACCATAAATCAGACATTTGTCCAGAAAATCCACCATTCATGTTTACAAAAACATTACCGTAATTTTGTTTTGGAACGCTTTTAAATATATGACGCAATGCTAATTGTCCATTAATGTATATATCCATAGTTTTCCCTTCTACACGAATACCAACATTGAGCCATTTATTTAATGGAATATCGTTAATTTCAACTTCCTCTGTGATTTTATCAAATGTATTCATAACAACAATCAAAGAGTTTCGAGTTGGATGAAGATATAAACCTGGTGCGTTGTTGGGATAAGCGGTTTGTTCATTAAACGATTGACTTCCTTTATGGAAAATATGCTTTCTTTGTCCCATTTTGTAATTTAAATCTTTAATATACAACCAGACAGTCCAAGTAAATTCTAAACCCCCTCTTTCATTATTGGATCGCAACACTGGAATCGAATCTCTGATATTTGGGTTTTGTGGTATAACTTTTAATTTTTGACCGTCTTTCAATCCCTTTACAAGTTTTGGACTTCCACTTGGTGTGAATAAATAAGTTAATAACATAGAACCTGTTCTAAGTAAAAAGATAAATAGTAATAATATTAATATTAGAAAAACCAATTTTGAAACCATGGTATTGGATCCCAAAAACGTTTTTCCGCCGTCAAGCGCTCTAGCCGTTGTTGGATTATTACGTATAAAACTACTATATCCATCACTAAAAAAGTTTTTATTGAATAATGACATTTATATATATATAATGAATATTTTTTAGAATTGGATACTGTTTATTTCAGCATTATCTTCCATAAAGGCTAATTTAATTTTATATTTATTAAATAAACTAGATAACCAACCGCCTCCGCCATAACCTTTGCTGTATATAGCCCATGCTTCACGTGGATTGATTGCTTTGTTTATATATTGAAGATTGCTGGTAAATCCGTAAAATCCACCACCTGATGTAAGATTTAAGTCGGCACCGGGTAGAACATGGGGAACGCCGGGAAGCACGCATGTTCTTACAAGTTTTCCGTCCATGTAAATATCCAAAGAACGCCCATTTAAAGTCATAATAACGTTTGTCCATGCTTGCAATGCGACATTTTCTAAAGTGCAAGTGTGTTTTACTGGAGACGTTCCGCCGCTGGGTGGAGAAATGGCTAAAGTAATTGTAATATTATTAAGATTTGAATCAAAAATCATGCTATCCATGCCTGGTCTTTCTAAAATTGGTTTTTTTTCTCCTAAACGATAATTCCAATTATTTACATATAGCCAAATGGAATAAGTATAATCAGAAGTAACGCCTCCTGGTAATTTACTAGCAGAAATTTTCATGGGACTTTTAGCATCATGAAGAGCTGCTAAATAAGCAGTTCCTCCGTCTCCAAAATAATATTTATACACAATATAAAGTATAATGCATACAAGAACACCTAAAAATATAGTTCGTCCATTCATAATATAATATAAACATAGAAATTTATCTAGACAGATGGCGGATTTTGAGTTTTTAATGAATTATAAAAAAATTCGATTTGTCTTTTACTTAAAGGACCGTCGTAATATATGACCGAACATACACCACCGCTGACACCATCTGTCGAACCAGTTGTAACGGAATCATAAGACATATATGGAATAATATTATCCCTTGATGCTACTAATTCACCATTTATAAAAACATCCAATGTCCCCCCTTCATAATTAATAACAATATTGTTCCATTTTTGTAATAAAATATTTTTTGTTTGATATATTATTTCGGTTTCATTTTCTCCCTTTTTGTTCGTTATTTGTAAAGTTCCTTTACTTGGGTTGAATAATATGTTGGGTTTATCACCATAATTAATAATAGATGTAAATTTATTATTTGAATAACTTTTTGAAGGCGGTTGTTCATGGAGAAATACCCATCCTGAAAGACTATACTGATAATTATATGCACTTAATGAACCTTTTAGATTCTCAAAACTTCCTATTGTTTTTTCTTTATCGGTATAAATAGGCTCTCTTAATAATATTTTTGAAGTAAATACGTCATTTTTCTTATCATTGTTTTGTTTTTGGGTATTTTCCAACGTTTGTTTCTCATTTTCATATTTTATCAAAAGCGGCGTATTCGCTTGGATATATGATTTTGCCGCACTAAGGGTCATTTTGTGAGAAAATATAAAATTACTTACCATAGACATCGCATCATCCTTTTCTTCATATTTTTCCTTGAAATTATTTGCTTTCAAATAAGATATTAATTCCAATTCATTCGATGGTTTAAATAATCCTTCTTGTTTTATTTTCTTCCAATCCAAAGCTACAAAACTTTTTAAATCGCTTATTTTTCTATCAGTTGCTGCTAACCCTGAAGAAATACCAGCCGATACTTGACTTTTAGTTAGTTGTCCGCTTCTAGAATTAAGATTTGTTGTATAGATTTGTTTTTTTAATAAAGGTATAATTATATATATTACAACAAATACTATCTCTACTAAAGCAGCCGCCCATACTATTTGGGGCGTTGTATGAACGTCATTATAAATATGATCGACGCCAAATTTTACAAATCCCGGTATAGCAAAAACAAAGTGATAAAGTGTTTTTAATAAACCACTGCTCGCAATTTTCTTTTTAAGATTTTCATTACTGTTTATCAATTGAAAAGCTAGAAATAATAGCCCGCATACCGAAACAACCTGTAACAACACAGATATACTCAGAGATACAGATTGAAATTTACTCATAAACACAAAACAAAGCATCATTAGCGCAAATATAATAACAAAACTAAGCAATACTTTTAAATTAAATTTATTTCTATTCATCGTCCAACTTGCTCTTTTTGAAAAACTTTCGTCTACTGGATAGGGATACTCTTTATTCCAATTTTTTAAAGTAGTATTAAATACACCAAGGATTAATGCGGCGCCCAATACCCACCATATCACGTTTGTTATTAAAATATATAATGATCTTGAATCCAATCCTACATTTCCCGTAGGTGTATTAAAATCAAACGATCCGCTTTTGAATAAAGGACCAACTGGGTATGCGAAAAAACTTACTAATAAATAAGTTATCAAAAATAAAATTAACCCCGTTTTAAAATAATTTTTATAGACAAAATTATACATTGTTAACATTCCTAGCATCACAGACACTAATGCCCCCTGTATTTTCCCCCATAGTTTTAAGAAAAAGCCACCGCTTCCAACACTAGATGTTTTTATATAATAATAAAATTTGGACATGAAAAAGGCTAAAAGTCCTACACATAAAACACTGAACGATACAGTCAGTATCGTTTCTATAATTTTAATATTGTTCGAGGCCATACTATATTAAAAAAAGATTAAATTATTGTAAGTTTCTCATCATTGTTTTTTCACCATGGCATTCTCTACACATGGCAGCCAAATTGCTTACATGGTTTGTACCACCTAATTGTAAATCTATTTTATGATCTACTTCGAATGTAGCAGTTAATTGATTTCCACATTTAGCACATTTCCATCCTTGTTGTGATGCTACGTATTTTTTTTTTGTTTCGCTTACACATCTATTATTGGTATTTCCAGAACCCATCATTCTTTTCATTTGAGGAGTCTGTGAGTGATAAGGTACATGTGAGTCGTTTGAACTAAAACTAGAAATATCGTTTTTCATTCTTGTAAAATCAAAAATAGGACTAATTAAATCAGTCGTATCTTTATCTATGGGCATATACTTAATCAATGTATTCGCATGTGATAAAATGCTTCTACTTTCATTGGGGTTTTTTTTCAACAATAAATAAATACTGAATCCCACAAATGCGAACATAGACATTTGAATATATTTTTTACTAATGGTCAACATTTTCGTATATTTACCATCGTAATACGTATTTGTTACTAAAAACCCAGTTATAATAAAAACCATAAACTCTAATTTCATTTATATATATATGTATTTATTTTGTATAAAAATAAATACTTCCGCCAAATAACAAAGCTAAAATGGAAATTTGTATATATTTATAATTATATTCTCTCTTCTCTTTTTCCACAATTTCAGCTGGTTTGTAATGAGCGTAATAATGTTCTAAACTTTCATATAAATTTGTTTCATCCAATCCCAATCTTTTGTTTAATTTATTGTTTATAAAATTTGTCCATTTCATGAATGATAGTCTTGAATCCAGATACGGGGTAACTGGAAACTCATCGAGAATTTTAAGAAACTCTTCACCTAAAGGCTTTTGGGGAAGAAATAATGGTATGTTTTGAATAAAATCATAATATTTTTTTTTTGTAACGTCATTCGGAAATTTTGGATAATACATCGAAATAGTAGTCATCATAAATTTATAATTTCCAATCCATACTTTGGGGTCTAACTTCATTAATATATCAAATGATATAAAAAGTAGAAGATTAAACATATAATGAATACAAAAATTAATAAATCAACTTTTTTTTGCAATAATTGCGGAAAACAAGGACACTCGTTTAATCAATGTAAAAAGCCAATAACAAGTATTGGGATTGTTGCTATAAAATATATAGATGAAAAGTTTAAATATTTAATGATTTGTAGAAAAGATTCACTTGGTTATATTGATTTCTTAAGAGGCAAGTATCCTTTATATGATAAAAAATATATTTCAAATTTAATATATGAAATGACAAATGTTGAAAAACATAAATTATTAAATACCCCTTTTGATGAACTATGGAGGGACTTATGGGGGGATTTTGTTGGATTAAATTATAAAAAGGAAAACCATGTATCAAGGGATAAATTTTTACAGATACAAAGAGGTATTCAGATTGACGATAAAAATGAATTTAATTTGAAACAATTAATCAAAGACAGTAAAAGTAATTGGGAAACTCCCGAATGGGGGTTTCCCAAGGGACGACGCAATAATGGGGAAAATGATATACAGTGTGCTTTAAGAGAATGGGAGGAAGAGACAGGATATGAAAAAAAAAATATTCAATTAATAAAAAATATTCTACCCATGGAAGAAATATTTATGGGCTCCAATTATAAATCATACAAACATAAATATTATTTAGGATATATGGAAAATGCTATATCGCCCAAATTTGAATTTCAAAAAAGTGAAGTGAGTATGGTAAAATGGTGTACCTTAGATGAAGCTGTAAATAATATTAGAACATATAATTTAGAAAAAATAGAATTAATTAAAAAAGTAGATTCTGTTTTGAATAAATATAGATTAATATTGTGATATATTAACTAAGACTATGGAAAAAGATAAAAGTATAAAAAAGAAGAAGCTAGTAAAAAAAACTGGGAAAAAAATGAGATTAAAGAAAAAAAAAATTAAAATTAAACAAAGCTGTGAAGAAATAATTTCCACTTATCAAGCAAAAAACATCAGTGTTTCAAAATCTAAGATTTCTGATATTGAATACCAAGATGTGTTGAAGTGTATGAGTGAGAAAGACCGTGAAGAATTAAAACAAAATACTGGAGAATTTCAGTATTTATATCCAAATAAAGACGACGAACACTTTAATTTAAAATTAACTTCAAAAAAAGAATTTTATGACACACGTTATTTAAAAAAAACCCCAGAAGATTTTAAAAATATTAAAGAAATAGCGCAAAAATTTTGTGAGAATACTGAATTTGAATTACAACCGCACCAAATGTTTGTAAGAAATTTTGTATCATCCTTAACGCCATATAATAGTTTACTTTTGTATCATGGACTGGGAACAGGTAAAACGTGTTCTGCTATTTCTGTTTGTGAAGAAATGAGAAGCTATAATTCTCAAATGGGCGATATGAGAAGAATTATTATTGTAGCCTCTCCAAAAGTTCAAGAAAATTTCAAGATACAATTATTTGATGAAAGAAAATTAAAAAACATAAATGGTCTATGGAATATAAAAGCATGTACTGGTAATAAATTTATAAAGGAGATTAACCCAATGAATATGAAAGGGTTGAGTAGAATCCGAGTAATAAGACAAATCAAAAAAATTATAAGACAGTTTTATCATTTTCAAGGATACGGACAGTTTTCAAATCATATAAAGCGGGTCATGAATAAAAAAGTTGTTTCTGGTGATTCAAAAATTATAATAAAATCAAAACACGAAAAATCTTTAAAAAAAGAATTTTCCAATAGAATGGTAGTAATCGACGAGATTCATAATATGCGTTTTAACGAAGAGGGATCAACTAAGCCGAAGGAAAGTTCAGAAAATTTAATAAAATTATTTTCGTATTCAGATAATCTAAAATTATTAATTTTATCAGCCACGCCTATGTTTAATTCGTATTTAGAAATAGTATGGTTATTAAATATTTTAAATATAAATGATAATAGATTCCCTATTTCGGAAAAAGAAATTTTTAACAAAATGGGATCATTTGTTATTAATAGCAATGGTATTGAAACAGGAAAAGACTTATTGATTCAAAAAGCCACTGGATATATTTCGTATGTAAGGGGAGAGAATCCATTTACGTTTCCCAATAGCATATGGCCTTCGACTGCTTTAAACCCCGATTCATTGCAAATAAAAATGCGGGATGGTATATGGAAATACCCGGAAAAACAGATAAATGGTGGATCTACTTTACCGTATATCACATTATTTGATTTGGTTTTAACAAAAATCGGGGAGTATCAAAATACTGGATATGATTTTATAATCAGGTCTCTAAAAAAACAATATCCATCTATGAATGACCCTCAAAAAGGCATAGCTTATACTGTATTAAGTGACCCACTCCAAGCGTTGAACATGATATATCCGCATAAAGATATAAATTCCATGGACATCGGTGATGAAACAGAGAGAAAACGATTATTTGGAAAAGTAGGACTCTCGCGGGTTATGTTATTTGACCCAAAAAAAAAGAGGAACTTTGACTATAAAGATTCTACATTGCAAGATTTTGGAAGAATTTTCTCATTTGACAAGATTGGGAAATATAGTTCGAAGATTAAATATATTTTAAATTCAATAAAAAAATCAAAGGGAATTGTATTTATTTATTCGCAATATATTGACGGTGGTGCTGTGCCCGTCGCTTTAGCATTAGAAGAGTTGGGCATCACTAGATATGGTTCTAATAATTTATTTGAAACGGCTCCTTCTCCACCGTTGGACGCCAAGACAATGAAACCAATTGCGGACGGTGGTGGGTCAAAAAACAGAGCGCGTTACATAATGATAACAGGTGATAAAAATTTAACACCTGATACAGCAGATCAAATAAAAGCTATCACTGGTGAAAATAATGCGAATGGTGAAATCGTCAAAGTAGCTATAGTTACACGGGCTGGTTCAGAAGGGTTGGATTTTAAAAATATTAGAGAAATGCATATTTTAGATCCATGGTATAATTACAACAGACCAAAACAAATTATAGGTCGTGCTATTAGAAATTTAAGTCATTGTGCTTTGCCTTACGAAGAGAGAAATTGTAGTATATTTTTATATGGTACTGAAATGGAAGATCCAGAAGTTGAATCAGCTGATTTATATATATACCGTTTGGCTGAAAAAAAAGCACTGAAAATGGCTACGATTACACGAATATTAAAAGAAACCGCTGTCGACTGTTTATTAAACAATGAAGCTTTGAACTTTTCCCAGAAAAATATTCAAACCGTGGTAGAGCAAAAATTATCAAACGGTAATATAATAAATTTCAATATAGGCGATAAGGAACATAGCGATATGTGTGATTTCACAACATGTGCTTATAAATGTAAACCAGATAATACAATTAATGATATAATAAACGATGATACATATAATGAAAGTTTTATTTCAATGAATTTGGATAAAATTATACAACGTATTCGGTTATTATTCAAAGAACAATATTTCTTTGAAAAAAATAGTTTAATCGCAAAAGTCAGGCATTTGAAAAATTATCCATTGGACCAGATTTATTCAGCGCTTACATACTTGATAAACGAAAGGAATGAATATATTACGGATATCTTGGGAAGATTGGGGCATTTAGTTAATATTGGAGAATATTATTTATTTCAACCTATTGAAATTGAAAGTAAATTTATATCTAGATTTGAACGTGTACATCCTATTGATTATAAACGTAAAAAGATTGAATTTACTTTACCAGAAAGAATACCAGATTTCATTGGTACAGCAGAAGAAAAGGCAAATTTATTAGACTCGAATATAGAAGAGGTGATTAAATATCTAAATCAAGAATATAATATATTAAACAATCCGATTTACATAGATGTTGAATATAAAAATAATTGGACGATGCGGTGTGCATGGGCTATTAAAAATTTAGTTTTTTATAACAAAATCGACAAAAAACTTTTAGTTAGTTATGCCATGGAACATATATTGGATTCGTATTCATTTATCCAAAAAACACAAGTATTATCTTATATTACAACGAAAAGTAATAAAACCCAAGTCGATATAATAATAGATAATTATTTTAATAAATTAAAAATATCAAATGATACTCACAATGGTATAGTATTGGCTCAATTTGATAAACCAGAATCATTTCAACAATATACCATTTTAACATTTGAAAAAACTAAATGGGTTTCCTCTCGAGCAGCTACAGCTTCTTTAGCTAGAGAAATGTTTTCTAAATTTCAAATAGTTAATATTGAAAAAATCAATAATATTATCGGCTTTATGATTAATTTTGGTTCACAGGAAATAGTCTTTAAAATCAAAGCCATCGAAGGCACAACAAAAGGTCGAAGTAATAAAGGTAAAAGGTGCGCAAATGGCGAAAGTAAAAATATGATTATCCAGAGAATAAATAATTTATTACCACAAAAAGAAGTGGAGGTCGATGGTAAAAAAATATTGTATGAAAAATATAATGCTGGTACAAAACACAAAAGTTCCATACAAACAATATATGGTAAACCAATAACAAAACAAATTATTCCCGTAAAAAAAATCCAAAAGGAAATAAAAATAAACTCACAGCAATTATGCGCTGAAAATGAATTAATATTTAGACATTATAATGCTACAAACAAAGATGGGAAAATATGGTTTTTCGATGTGCTACGTTCAATTATAAATAATATTGAAAAATTGAAAAAATAATTAAAGATAATATATTATTACTATATATCAAAATGAGTGGTGAATTCAGTAAAGCAAAAAAATCTGTAATGCGAAAACGAGGAGTAGGCATTTATCAGAAAAATATTTTGTTTAAACAAATAGCTATCCCATTTAACAAAATAGGGAATAATATATCTGAATTAATTAATATAAGGCTTTCAAATGAAATTGAAGGCAAGTGCATTGACGAAGGATTCATAAAAAACAATTCTATAAACCTTCTGAATTATTCGTCAGGTGAAGTAAGGGGGGACAGCGTGTTGTTTACTGTTACATTTGAGTGTTTAACATGTCGTCCCGTTGAAGGACAACGATTTAGGTGTATTGTTAAAAACATTACAAAGGCAGGTATTCGAGCAGAGACGGACGAAGCTCATTCACCAGTTGTAGTATTTATAGCAAGAGATCACCATCATAGCAATGAAACCTTTTCAGAATTAAAAGTAAATGATTCTATTAATATGAAGGTTATAGGCATTAGATACGAATTAAATGATAAATATATTTCGGTAATTGGGGAATATGTCGAAACAAAAAAATTTAAAAAAAAACCAAATATAAAAATTGTTATTAAAGATGCTTAAAATTACGCACATATACTAATTTAAATGAACGATGTATCAAAACTTAGAGATAAAATTCAAAAATTAGAAAAAATACACCAACTTCACATACTTAAAATTTTAATGGACGACGACACCCATTATACCGAAAATACTAACGGCGTGTTTGTTAATATGGGGACTCTAAATGCAAATGTTATTGTGAAAATAAGAAAATATTTAGAATATGTTTATTTACAAGAAGACCACTTGGATGAAGGAGAGCAGGAAAAAAATAAATATAAAGATGATATGGAAAAAGATAATAAAGATAAACAATGATAGTATTTATAATATGACTGCACGCATTGATATTATAAAAAAATTAGGTAAATATATGTTCACAGAAGAAAATCTTGTAAAATATTTTACAAATTTTTCTTTAGATACAGATAAAGAAAAGTTAAAAAATAAATCAGAATTAAAGGGTCATGTTCTACATAGCAAAAAAAATGATTTATTTGATATTATGGAAAAGGACAAATTTTTCTGGTGTTTTTATATAATTCATTATAAATTATCAAGTTATGAACAAATACACAATAAATTTGTCGAAGAAAAGAAAATTAAATTTGAAATGGTAGAAGCAATTAGAAAACACAAAGATATATTGAAAAAAAACAAATGGAAAAAAACAAAAATAGAAGATGAATTGGTAAATCAAACAACAATCTCTATGGAAACATTTATAGCATTATTAACCATTTTTGATTATAGTTTTGTTATAAAGAAAAATAATATGTTGTTTCAAAAAATTATCCATGACGATATTGAACAAATAAATTTAATTATTATTGACTCTAATTCGGTTTCTATTTGTTTTTCGAATGATAAGGTAAAAATGATAACCGAATACCAAGAAAAATTATGGAATATTGAAAATTATAATAAACCATTGAAATCTATTAGTAAATATAAAATCAAAGAGTTGAAAGATATATCCGAAAAACTGTGTTTAAATATCGAAGATCTGAAAAAAAAAGAAATTTATGCGTTGATTTCTCAGAATATTGATACAATACAATAAGTTTTTTCATTTTATGTAATTTATATAAATTGAAAAAAGTTTAAAATAATATTAGT
>Ga0115000_10004516_pt1 | contig 11386 bp, 7 predicted proteins | sample ArcticOcean_MG_C_6_FD_89690 | JGI IMG/M metagenome (GOLD analysis project Ga0115000, IMG submission 89690) | Marine microbial communities from western Arctic Ocean - ArcticOcean_MG_CB8_128 | ecosystem: Environmental > Aquatic > Marine > Oceanic | place: Arctic Ocean: Canada Basin | collected... | reverse complement strand
TGTGTTTTCATCAACACTCATAGGGGTGATGTTGCCGTTTTTGTTGGCAAAGATTGGCGCAGATCCCGCGCATGCAGGTACGGTGGTGCAAGTAGTCATGGACATTACTGGGGTTATTGTCACTGTGACGATATGTTCGATGATGTTACCTTCGGTGTCCAAGAAGACCAGAACGCCGGCGTTTGCGGCAGTCTTGGAGAGGGCTTTTCTGGCGTACTTTCCGGAAAGTGAGAGCGGTGGTGCTCCAAAGGAACACAGATCGGACGCAGATTTAGTATTGACGTCTGAAAAAGGTAGCGTGTAATGTATACATACTTATCTAAAAACTCTAAAAACTAAAAACTACAACGAACATATATCTGCGCAAATATTATCTGCGAATCAAATCAACTCCATCGTCTTTTCTCGGCTTCCTCATCGACTGGAACGTACCAATCCGGTCGTTCGACGTGCGAGGATAGCCGGTAATCTAAGAACAATTCCTCGTTCGCTTCGATGTCCCTCGTTGCGACTAACGCAATTGTTGGCGCGGCTTTCATGACGATATCAACCATTTGCGCTTCGTTCAAATCTTTCGCTTTCTCGTTCGGGTCCTCGAATACCGAACCGGCGGCGAACGATGACACCATCTCGAGGATACTTGCATTCCGTGCACTTTTTACGGCGTCGAACCTTTCGTAATCGCGTATATCGTTGCTTAAGTACACGTTCGGTATTGCCGCGCGTACAAAGTGTTTCATTCTTTCCAGTTTCTGAGAGTCTTCTGTGTCCATATTCATCATCCGTAACGCTTCTTTTGCGCCTTCCTCCACGTCATAATCGTGCATACATATCATCACATTCGGCGTTTTACCTTGAGGAGGATGATTTGCTTTGTGCGCGAGGGCTATGGGATGCTTCCCCGCTTGTACTAAAAGGTCCGTTGAAACGTCCAGGCACGCACTTTTTATCTTCCCGTGTAACTCTGGTCTGGAGAGCTTCTCCAGCCACGGCGGAAGCTTCTCCACCCACTCTTTCTTCAAAGCGCCGACAATTTTTTCCTTTTCCAAGTCTTCTCGAAGAGGAAAACCGGGCCAACTACTACTACCCGAACTATTAATACTACTCTCACTATCGCTACTACCTTCAACAACTCCACTCGAACTCCTCTCGCTGCTACTCCGCCTCCGTTCTTCCTCCCACGGCTTTGCGTCCACGACGGTATCGTCATACCGCGCGACCAAAAAAGCGTTCTCTTTCGCCACGTTCGGAAAGCCTTTGAGAAACCTCAAAGCTTCTTTCGCGTATACTATCCCCGGATACAACGACACCACCGTCCCTACCGAAGCTGGTTCACTTAAAAACACCCCCTCTTCGTTTTCGACGCCGTCGGACGGTTTTACCGTATTCTTATTCGTGGTACTCGTCTCTGAGATATCTCCGGTCCTCCCCATCAAATCCAAACCAATCGTCGTCAGCTGCGTCTGAACGCTCCTCCACACTCGCGCTTTCCTCTCCGCCGACGAACACCGGGTTGATTCCTCCAAAACTTCCTTCGCGACCGCTTCTCTTCTCGCCCTACTGTCCTCCTCCTCTCCTTCACGCTTCCTCTCTCGCATCATCATCATCGTCCGTTCCCGAAACTGCGTCAATAAGAACAACTTCTGCACGTCCGACTCTTCTTGCAACAGGCGCCCTTGCCTTGGTTTCTTCGAAAAGGACGACGCGCTGCCTCGCGCGATTGCTCGGAGCATGATTTTCTGCTGATATCGCTGATGAGTCAACCGCGCGTTTAGCGCGTTGTGCACCTTTTCAAATGAGGAATGGAAAATGCTTCCTCACAAGTTGTAAATTTCCATTGTACTACGCATAGAAATAGGCGGCGGCGGTTCGATGATGAACCCCCCAAACCCGTCCACTGATGTGGGGTCATTGGAAGGCGTAAGAATAGCGAAACACGCGATGAAGAAAGCGACGAAGAAGGCGAGGTTTTTAGAGAGTGCGTCGTTCTTTTACTCCGGTCGTTTCTTTCCCATTTGCTCACCTAAACCGTTCCTCTTTCTCTCTCTTTCTCTCTCTCTCTCTCGCGCGCAAATACACACAACAGAGATACGCCGGACGCACGAATCGAGCGTCTCGAAACAGTCGAGCAGCGCATCGAAGAAAAAGAAACGGAAGAATGTTTTGTTCGGCTTGGCGGACTTCGCGAAGGATTTGAACAAATCGTTGTTGGAGACGACGGCGGATATGTCGATGAAAGGCGGAAGGTCGAAGAAGATGTCGAGGATGTTGTCGAGCGCTTTGTTAGGACAAGGGAAGAAGAAAGGGAGCAGGAGCAAGAGCACTACGAATAATAAAAAACGGGAACTGATCGCGCGAGTGGAGAACGACCGGATGAAGATGGTGTTGAAGCACCCGACGTTCAAGGCGAACCCGGTGAAAGCGGTGTTGACGCACCTCGCGGCGCAGTTAGGCGAGAGCGCGGAAAACGACGAGGAGGAGCGCAGTAAAGATGGAACCACCAAGAAAACCACCAAGAAAAGTACCACCACGACCACCAACAACAACGTCGTCGACGACGACGTAAACGACGACGACGTGCAAAAGAAGCAGAAAAAACGAAAGATGATGACCCCGGCGCGGTTACGTCAAACGCAAGGCAAACATCACGCCGGCGGCGGCCAAGAGCGGTCCAAGAAGAGCATTCACGGCGGCGGTAAAAACTCTGGTGGCGTCGCCAAAGAGAAACTGCGAAACAAGAAGGGTGGGAAAAACAAGAAGTGAGTGACCCTTTCTTCTTTCCAGTGTTGTGTGGGGGTGTTGGTACTCGTCGCGAACGTGAAGCGTTTTCGGTTCTCAGTTCTCCATTTTTTCTCCCCAAAAGCAAAAGAAGATATGATGATGATGATGATGCGCGCTTTCTCACCAACCGTAACGCTCACCCGTAAAGATTCTCCTTCCTCCTCCTCGCGGAGCGCGAAGTGCACCACGACGACGACGACAAAAGCGCGTCTGACGACGACGAGGACACACCCTTTCAGCGCACCATTAAAAGCACATCGTCGACTCCAAATCCGCGCAACAAACGACTCCAATAAAGCACGAAAAGAAGAAGACAAAGACAAAGAAGAAGATTCCCTCTTATCGCCGTGGGCGAGACCTGGATACAAAGGCGCGTGGGTCTCCTCGCAAGACGACCGGACGCAAATTTTGGTCGTCGTTTCGATATGGATCGGTCTGTGTCTGTTGACGTACCTTTCGTGCGCGAAAGTCGGCCCTTTCGTGGAAGATATTGTCCCGGACTTTGTTTTTCAGTTTTCCAAGCGCACGTGGCCTTTGCTCGGCCTGACGTACGTGCTCGCCGGCGCCGCGCACTTCGCGTTACCGGAAGGTTTCGATGCCATGGTACCACACGAATACGCGTTCGGAGGCCTCTGGAAACTCCCGGGTTCGAAGCGATTCCACGTCAATTGTACCGGCGCGTGCGAGATTTTAGGCGGTTTAGGCACGCTCTCGCTCGTCGTCGATCCGAACTCCTCCCTCGGGAAAGTCTCCGCGTTTGGGTTATTCGCGTTAACGTTAGCTGTAACTCCTGCGAACACGTATATGTTTACGAACAACTCCCCGGGACCGTTACCACCAGACGCCACGGAAGAGATGATGGTGTTGACGCCACCGCAACACTTCGCCAGAGGTTTGCTCCAAGTCTTTCTGTTGACGATGTTATGGGGCGTCGCCACCGGTTAGTTAAAAACAGCTCAGGTGCGTTGCTTTGGTGGATGCTTGCTTACATCGCGTCGTGTGTGAGCTCTTTTTTTAGCAGTATTAGTAGTAATAGTTTAGACGTTGTCGTCGTTGGACGAAGTAAAAAGCCGCAAAAGCGAGACGCGACAAAAGAGAGTTTTGAACGCCTCCCTCCCCTTTACGAACGAGATGTTTCATCGTCAAGTGCTTTCTTTTGGGCAAAACAACAAACAAATCTTTCCCGCCAAAAAACAAAAAAAGAAACTCTTTCTTTCATCACTTCTTGCCTTCTTTTTCGTTCTGTGCCATCACTTTCCCCTTAAAAGGAGCATTTTCGCCCAAAAAATCGAAGAAAATATCTCGGGAAACGGGAACCAAAGAAATTTCCTCAAAACAAGCGCGCGCAAACAAAACACAGCACACACAAGAAAGAAAAAAGAAACCGCGCGAACAAAAAGCACTCAAACGCGTGCAAGTAAAGGTACGCGATAGACTTCGAGCGTTTTTTCCCTCACTCTCCTTCGCGTTCGCCGTTAGACAGAGCGCGCGCGCGCAGAGATTTAGAGAGAGCGGGCACCTTTTTCCTTTTTTTTCGAAGGATTCAGAAAAAAAAAAACACCAACAAAGAGTTCGTTTTGCGCATTTCCAATTCGCGTAAGAAGCGAATTCTCTTCCATCGCTCTCCCTTGGTTTTTTGCGAACGAGAATTCGCGCGGTTCCTCTTCTCTTCCCGCGAAAGAGAAGTAGACGCGCGAGATCTGCATCCAAAAAGAGAGAGAAAGCGTCAGAGAGTTGAGAACAAAAGCCTCCATCGTCTTTGATTTTTGTCCTTCTCTTCTTTCCTCGTCGTCGGAGAGAGAGAGGTCGAGTCAGAGAAGAAGAAGAAAAAAAATCGAAAATCTCGCAAAAGAAAAAAACCAAAAGGGGGAAAAGAGAGTGAGTTTTGAGAGCAAATTTGGACCAAAAAAAACAAAAAATACTGACATTAAATTCAAAATAATGTCCCCATTAGTACGCGTAGGAGGATTAAAACGAAAGAATAAGAGAGAGAGAGGAAGAGGACGAGAACGAGAACGACGTTTCGAAAACAGAGGAAGAATAAGGATGACAACAGTTTCGATGCGACACTCGTCCCGTCTCGAAAACAATAATAACTGTAGTGATGGGAATGCTAAAAAATTAATGCAAATCGAGGAGGAAAGGAATGAAAATTCCGTGCCGCCACTGTCCCCGTCCAGAGGGAAAAAAGAGATGCATATTTTGAATCTGAATAAAAGAGATTCGAGCGCGTCCGTCGAAACGGAGGAAGAGGAGGATAATTCCAGCTTTGGAGGAGGATCAGGAGGGAAAATCGAACGGAACGAGAACACGAACGAGAAAGGAGCAGTCGGGAGCACCCAACAAAACCAGAGCAAAAGCGAAAAGGGGAACGACGACGAGGAAGACGACGACGGCGAGACGAAACCGCTCTCGGCGTTTGAGCAAAAGTTGAAGAATAAGAAACCGATTTCGACCGATCCGAAGACGTTCGATCCAGACACGGTTTTGAAAATTGACGAGGATTTCTCCAAGAAGGCGATGAGTTTAGGATACGAGCTCGGGACGATTAAACATTCGGCGTACGCTTTGTTGGCGATGGCGGGGCCGGGCGGAATGACGGTGGCGAACATTGTGAGCATCGCGAAGCGGTTGGACTTGTATAACTGGGGCACGTGCAAGACGCCGAATAACTCAGTCACCGCGGCGTTATCGCAAGATGCGCACTTTCAAAGAGTCGCGCCGAGTACGTACGCGTTAAAGGAACACGTACCGGACGATTTGTGTACGGCGAGTATCGCGCACAAGGCGGCGCACACCAAGAAGAGAGAAGAGAGACGCGAGACGGGGAGAAACGCGACGACGACGACGAGTTCGGGTGGAGGTGATTTCAACATGATGGGAGGTGGTGGTGGAGGACACACGAAACTTCAAGATCGAAACTATCATCACCAGAAAGCCGTGGAGCAAGCGAAGAAGAGAAAAGCGGTGGCGATGTATGAATCGGAGGAGGATGAGTATTTCGACGGGCCGGCGTTTCTCTTTCGAGCGCGCTCGGAAACGAGAGATCAAGAAAACTCAGAAGAAGAAAACGAAGATCGATACGACGAGAGAAGAGAAAATTATCACACTCGAAGAATACAGCACGAAGAGGAGCCACCTTTTGCGTACAAAGATGTCGCCGAACGTTTAGCTTTGGAGTGTTTTCGTCGAAGAGCGGATTTGCAGCCGGAGATTTATAGAAACTGCCAACTTCCTTCGTCGTCCGCCGGGTCGGGCGATGGAGAGCGAACGCCGATGAATGCGGCGCGAACAGATTCCGATAATATCGTCAGCAAACAAAACGCGCCGAAGACGGTGGAACACATGGTGAATGAGCCGAACGAGCCGGTGAACTGCGACGCGACCGTGGCGGCGTCGTGTTTGGCCTTCTTCCCGGCGGTAAGTACGCCTGGCATCGTGGCGACGAGGCAAAGAGACGCGATATGCGCGACGCCGCCGGAACCGACCGAAGCCTTTTCGCGAGCAAATTTGTGGAAGAACGAAGTCGGATTTGTGAAACAATTAGAAGGGTTCGAAGCTATTAATGGTGGCGTCGTCGCACAGAGAGGTGGTTTGAGTGCGTCTTCTTCTCAACAACAACAACAAAGAAAGAAGACGACCGTAGCGAACAAGAGATCAAAACTTGGAGAGAAGAAAGAAAAGCAACAACAACAAAACAAAGTGGCGGCGAAGATTAAGAAGTCGAGCAGCGATAATTCCATGAAATCACGAAGCGCGAGTGGAGAAGAGACGTGTTATCATCGACTCCCTCGATGGGTTTTGGATCAATACATGGAGTCTCACAACGTCGCCACCAACCAGTAGTAAAAATCTTTTGGAAAAGGAAAGAAAACATCTATACATATAATAAAACATAATAAAGGAATACTTGCGAGAATGATGATGAGAGGTGTGATGGTCTGCGAGAGCTGTCTCTTTCCTCTCTCTCGTCTCTGCATCATTGAATTTTTGAGTTGAAAACGTGTTGATTGCGTGTAGTGTGTTGTTGACATAAAAAACATTACACTTGTAATAATATTAAAAAAGAATTTTTACTTCGGTACATACCAGTAAATATAGTAGTAAGATTACGCCTTTAAATTAGCATAACCTCTCTCCTTCCACTCATCTCTCTCGCGTTCCGCGTTCCGCGTCGTTGATAAGATTTATTGACTCGCCGCAATCGCTTGCTCAAAATCGGCGATGATATCGTCGATGTGTTCGATACCAACCGAAACGCGAATCATCTCGTCGTTCACGCCACTCGCCGTTCGTTCTTCCGGAGATAACTGCTCGTGCGTAGTAGAAGCCGGGTGGATGACCAAAGTCTTCGCGTCCCCGACGTTGGCCAATTGACTCGCCAATTTGAACGCGTCGATGCACTTCGTCCCGGCTTCCAAACCGCCCTTCACGCCAAAGCACAACACGGCGCCGTAGCAACCCTTACGGAAGTACTGCTCCGCGGTTTTGTGCGATTGGTGGGATTTCAACGACGGGTGCGACACCCATGCGACGCCTTTGTGTCCTTCCAAATATTTGGCCAACTTGACGGTGTTTTCGCAGTGTCGTTCCATTCTCAAGCCCAACGTCTCGACGCCTTGAATCAACTGAAACGCCGCCATCGGATTCAACGCCATCCCCAAATCTCTCAAACCTTCAAATCTGGCTTTGACGATAAACGCCACGTTGGCACCCAACACGCCGTCTGGGCCAAAGGTGTCCCAAAATTTCAAGCCGTGGTACGCCGGAGACGGATCGCAAATCTTACCGTGCTTGCCGTTGTTCCAGTTCATGCTCCCGCCGTCGACGATGATACCCCCGATGGTCGTCCCGTGACCGCCGATCCATTTCGTGGCAGATTCGACGATAATATCCGCGCCCAACTTCAACGGTTGGCAGACGTATCCACCACCACCAAAGGTGTTATCGCAAATCAACGGAATCCCGTGCTTCTCGGCGACGGCTTTCATTCCTTTAAAATCTGGAACCAAAAACGACGGGTTCCCGAGAGTCTCGATGTACAACGCCTTCGTGTTGGCATCGATCAACTTTTCAAAGCTCGCCGGATTTTCTTGGCTGGCAAACTTCACGTTAATCCCTAAACTCGGAAACATCGTTTTGAACTGGTTGTACGTCCCGCCGTATAAGTTCGCGCTCGACACGATGTTATCGCCGGCGTTGCAAATAGTCGAGATGGCCAAAAACTGCGCCGATTGTCCACTCGACACCGATAACGCGGCCACCCCGCCTTCCAAAGCGGCGATTCTCTTCTCGAAAACATCGTTCGTTGGGTTCATGATTCTCGAGTAGATGTTCCCGAACGCTCTCGCGCCGAATAAATCCGCGCCGTGTTTCGCGTCGTTGAACACGTACGAGGTGGTGGCATAAATTGGCACCGCTCTGGCGTTCGTCGTCGGGTCGGGAACTTGCCCCGCGTGGACTTGCATGGTTTCGAATTTTAATTCTTTGGAGAGGGACATTTTGTTGTTTGGTTCTTCTGTTTTTGTGTGTCACTTGGCTGCTGGTTTTAAGAAGATGAAGAGGATGAAAGCGTTCGTTAATGAATTAATGCGTGACTCATCCGATGCCAAAATGGCGGCAAAAAGTGATCGGGATTAGTGTTCCGATTCAATTCTCTTAATTCTCTTTTTCTTTTCGAGAGAGATGGAACGCAAACAAACGCGCGCTGAAAAAGAAGACCAAGAAGAACAATAATACTCTGTTATCGTCGTCGTCAAAACGACGACGACGAAGAAGAAGAAGTTGATACAACGGCCGTACCTTGAGCAGAATGCGTAGAAAAAAAGGAGGAATTTTATTATTCCCCTGACGCTTTTTTCCTTAAAAACTCTCAAATATCAGCAGAGAAGCCAAAAATATCTTCGCTCGAACGAGCAAAAGAGACCAAAAACACGAAAGAGAGAGAAAGCTTTCTTTTTTACTTTTTCATACACACTACTGCTGCCCAACATGTTTGTTGTTTTTACATACACACTATTTTACACGCGCTTACGCGTACGCTTGCGCTACTTTTTAAATACACACTACTTTTATTAAGAAGTGTTGTTCTTTACCGCGGAGGACCTCATTAAATCGCTTTTACTACGGAGGCGCCTCTTTCTCCTCCGCTGCCGCCTGCGCCGTTTACGCCGCCGCCGGCGATGACGATCCCGCTCAGATGTTCGCCTCCTAATCCTCCTCCGTTGGACGGCGAGGAATAAAAAAACATCTCCCGCTCTTCTTTCGCCGAGGCAGCGTTGACGGCGTTGAACTTGTGGAACGCGAACAGAACGAGAAGCGAGGCGAAGGAGCTGACGAAGAAGATCAAGTCGTACCAGGATTGGTAGAAGGTCTTTTCTGGTTTGCTTTCGGCGCTCGCGTCTGCTTCTCCTTCTTCCATGCCGAAAAAGGTGTCGCTCAAGTCGTGCATGTCGCCGCCGAATAAGGAGAAGGTTTTACCGTCGCGGTATTGGCTCGGGAGTTGTTCGCGGACGAGCAAGACGGACGAGAGAAAGTATAAGCCGACAATTTCCGTGCAGAAGAGGACGAGGGAGGTGGTGGTTTCCGAAACGTTGGAGCTGCCGGAGACGGAGGAGGCGATGGTACCCAACGCGTCAAACGCGCGCGAGAGGAAGTATAAGAAATTCCTCGTAGAAGAACCGACGAGAAACGCGATGAACGCGAGGGAGAGGTATTGAGAGAGCTGTTCCGCGGTAACGTTGACCGAGTGGGAGAGGAGGAGGAGACGGAGCGTTTTCGTGACGACGTCGACATTTTTCGATTTGCCCAAAACGATTTGGCCAAACACCGAGAGGAGTTTGACCGCGCAACACACGGACATCAAGACGCCGCTGGTGTTTTTCGCGCGACCAAAGGTGGTTCTGGATTCAACCGCGCGTTTTTTCAACGCGCGGCGCTCTTTCAATTCCAGAAATAAAGATCTCACGACGCGATCCAAAGCGACGACTTCAAATTTTGCGTTTTGTAATTTTTGTTCGCTCGTCATCGCGCCGCCGTTTCTACCAGAAAAGACAAACTGCATCGCCGAAGAAGCGAGTTTGCTCAGCAAAGATTGCTCTCCTTGATCTTTGCTAGAGGCTAACAACTGCGACGCGCTCTTTTCGTTCGCACTGGAGGTGACGACGTCTTTTAAAAAGTTATTCGCCGCCGTCCTGCTTTTGTGGATGTTGTTCTTGGCGTTCTTTCTATTCACCGCGTCGTTCTCGTACGGATTGTTGCTGATATTGTTGTTGTTCTTCTTATTGATAGTCTCATCTTCCTCTATGGGAATGTTGAAGTACATGCTCGCTCGCGTTCTTTGTTGCCTTCGTTCGTTTGCGGATCTCGGAAACAATTCTCTTTCCAACAATACCAACCGTTTCTTCCTCTCCACGGCTGTTTCCAACGCTTTCACCAATCGCTCCTCGTCTCGTTCGATTTCCGCATCGCTCACCGGCCTCGCGAACAAAGACATGGTCGTGTACGGATAATGAATAGCCCCGAATCCGGATAAAACGCCTAAAACGATCACCCCGACGACGCCGGCTCGAGCGATTAATCGCGACACCGTGAAAATGTTACTCTTCGCGCCTCCTCCAGTATTACTATTACTACCAATACTACCACTACCACCACTACTACCACCATCAACTTTACTAAATATACTCCCTTTACTATAAAGGGGATCTCCATCCAACGCCCCAAACTCTAAAAAGAAAACCAAGGAAACCAAGTGCGCGCAGACGCTCACGAGTATAACTTTCCTCCTCCGCTTACTCTTCGCTCGGCGTATCACCGCCTGATTCAACTGCATCATTCGACCACTCACACCGCTCAACTTCTCCAACCCGTACGACCCGGGAACAACCATCGAAAAGAGCTTATAAAAGTGAAAGAAAGGCACGACGACGATGACCATCGATATCGTCGTCCATATCGAAAACAAACTCGCCACGGTTAAAAACGTCTCCGTGAACGTGTCCGACACTTCACCGAGGACGAGCAAAACCATGGAAAACGAGGACGCGAACGTCAGGGAAAAGAGGAACGCCACGAACGCGGGGACTTTATCCGACGCGTCTCGGCACAGGACTTTCCTCAGAAACTAATAACGGTGCGTCGTTTAACGAGAGAGAGAGAGAGAGAGAGAGAGAGAGAGAGAGAGAGTTACTATTAAGAGAGGGAGAGAGAGAGAGAGCATGTGTCCAAACGTGTTTCAACACATAAACGCGCGGTTCTGCTGCTCGAGAAAAGAAATAACAAAAGAGAGAAAACGACTAAATGCGAAACGCACCGCATCCGCGGCGCCGTATAAACCGAAAAAGATCCCCGTCGCGAGGACGGTTTCCAAGAGCACTCGCCACATGATTTATGCGTTCTTTCGCTCCTTTCCCCCAAGAAACTTAATTGAGGTCCTGTTATTTAGGGTTTCCTTGAGAGAGCGAAGCCGCCACCGAATCGGTCGCATCTCTCCATTAAAACACTCACTAAAACATACACTAAAAACAAACACCATGTCAACCGAACAACCGCAATCCGATCGCTTATACGTCGGCAACATCCCGTGGTCGACCACGGTCGAAGA
>Ga0115000_10004511_pt1 | contig 11390 bp, 12 predicted proteins | sample ArcticOcean_MG_C_6_FD_89690 | JGI IMG/M metagenome (GOLD analysis project Ga0115000, IMG submission 89690) | Marine microbial communities from western Arctic Ocean - ArcticOcean_MG_CB8_128 | ecosystem: Environmental > Aquatic > Marine > Oceanic | place: Arctic Ocean: Canada Basin | collected... | reverse complement strand
GAACTGGAGCAAGCACTGGTTGGGTTTGTGTATAGAACACTTGTTCTTGTTTAGGACTTCGAACTTTACGGGCTATGAAGACTACCATGCCAATCATAACGATCAATCCTAAAAATCCAAATGAGGCGCACCTATGAATCGTAGATTCGAGACCATTATCTTCAGTGACGATTTCAGAGTCAAACGACCAATGGCGACCAATTTTCAACACACGCTTTGGCCACATGTGATCTTTGATGGCATTTTGAATCATGGAGTCACGAAGTGCTTTCCGTGTATCTGCCCATGTAGAGGATGTCAAAATTTTCCATCCTGATACTTTTTCTGGTGTCACTCTTGTAAGCAACAGAAAGCCCTGCTCTGGCTGGTAAATCATACTTTTTTCCAAGTATTCAGGTAGAGGGTTTTTCTTCGCATAATCCCATAGTTTGACTCTGTGTTCGGCTGTTGGTGCAAAGTGACTGACAACCAGATTTCTATCTAAATTCATAGTGAGAACAACAGGGCGTTGGGTTAGGGGCATAGGGACACCAGACTTCAAGGTGTGATGGTGACGGAATATAAACAAAGTGTTAAAATTTTCATTTTCAGAATTAACGGTATTTGATTCCATATACAAGGGTGCCCCTTGCAGTGGGTCGCTGCTAACGCTACCGTTTGCCCACTCATTGGTGCTAAGGGGAGCCCTTTGAAATATTATGCAGTTTTAGGAGTTTTGAGAGGGATAGTCTAGTGAGTTTTAAGTTAGGATTATCACGTTTTTTAAGGACCATAAGCTTTCGTAAACGACGCGAAATTAAGTTAATATCGGTGGGTTCCGTTGAAAGCGCTCATGGTGGAAAGACTATGGGTGGAGTGGCGAGGTTCAATAGTACATTGGCGAGAACTTGGTCTGAGCATCCTGAACTGGGAATTAATGTCGTTGGCATTGTTGCCACTAATTCTGATTTATCTGAAGACCCAGTCACAGGGATCACATACTTCCATAACCTAAACGGTGAAAGCCATCCAAAGCCTTTAATCCGAATAATTGAAGAACATAAACCGGATTGTATTTTATTTCATCATATCTCTCATGCATGGGCTGCATCTATTGCGGACATTCAGAGTCCTACACATATGATGGGGTTCGCACATTCATGGATAAATGTTAGAGAAGGGAGAGATAAGAATTTCCCCCACAAATTAAATCTTGTTAAGAAGTCATTAACGCGTTTAGATCATCTATTATTTTTATCCGAACACTGCAGAAATGAAATGACTGATTTCATGCTGTCTCCCACTTGCTCCATCTCAGTGGTACCCCCTCCTTTGCCTCAATTGAATAAAGCGTTGGATATCCAAAAAAGTGGTTTTGACAGAGAAATTGGACATATTGTGTATCTTGGAAATTTACTTGAGCACAAAAATCCGATGCCCCTTGTTGAAGCAATAAATTTACTCAAAGAAACAACATTAACAATAATCGGCAGTGGACAACAGCATGACGAAATAAAGGATTTTGTACGCAAAAATAAACTTGCAGATAGAATTAATCTACTGGGAAATATTTCTGATGGTGAAATTAGTAAAATCATGTTAAAAGCAGATCTGTTTTGTTTGCCAAGTCATTATGAAGCGTTTGGCCTGGTTTATTTAGAAGCTTTAGAACATGGTTTACCTGTCATTGGATATGGTCCCTCAATAACTGCTATCGAAAAAGAAATGAAAATTAAATGCGGCATACCACTCAAAAATTATGATAGTTTATCAATTGCGAATGCAATCGAAGAATGTATGGATATTGAATGGAAACGGACTCAAATCCAGAAGATAGTTACATCAACTTTTAACCCATATAGTATTTCTAAAAGAATGGCTAATATTATTCATTCTTCAATCAGACAAAAGTGATTCATACGTTTTATCTCCAACGGTTTATTCTAAAACCCTTTGCTAAGGTATTGAAAGTTCAAAGGGATTTCAGTGGGACACTGCAAAGGGTAGGCACTGAAAAGACCCACTGCTAACCCTTCGATTTGTTCACACCTTTTCAATGGGTATTGGGGTGAACCCTCTGAATCTAACCGAATTAATCTGTAGGTGGTTCAAACATTGTATCGGTTATTTTTCCCTAGTTTGTTTTTTTGAATCATTCTTAATTATACCAATCACTAGTCCATTAAATATTATAATTACGATTGTTGCCAACCTATAGTTAGAACGATAATTTTTGCAAGATTCGTATAAGTCATCCTCAATATCTTTATATTCCTCATCTAGGTATTGTTCGTCAATTGAAAAAGACCCATTTAGTGAGGGTTTTTTGCAATCCGCCAATGCTATTCCCAGCATTGATTGATTTCCAAATAACCCATAAATTGGTAAAAGAAGAACTAAAATAGCAACTACTGTAATTAGCATCACACTAGAATTACTAGAGTTGTTTTCTGGTTGGTTTTCATTTGAAACAGAATCTAATGTTGGTTTTTCGATGGTGACAGGTACAGAACAATAAGGGCATGATTTCCAATCTGCTTGGATTTCCTTCCCACAGTTCTGACAGAAGGACATAGTAATCGGATTACATAATGATATTTCAAAGGGGGGCCCTCTGCACACCCGTCCTTTCAATGGGTACCCACTGTATGAAGGGGTGTACAAAGGGCCCCCCTCTGATTTTTCAACTATTAGTGGCCATGGTTCCAATAAAAACCAAATTGAACATTTGGATTAACGATTCTAGGCCCGATTTTATCTCCTCATCATTATTATAAAATTTCTTAAATTTTTCCGCGAGGGAAAAGACATATACCTTTTGTGCTAGAAGAACACCATCTAATTCAGGATTTGTTGCTCGTAATGGTTTTGCTATCAAATTTAGGTAAGTGCTCAACTTTTCAAAATCTGAGTAGATTCGCGAACACAATTGCACGGGACTCGACTTTGAGGGGACCCCTGATGGGTGAAGATTCCCATGCTGATCAAGTAAAATATAAAATCCAGGTAATTCAATAATTTCTTCAGACAATTCTTCATCCAGGTTGATCAAATCTATCTCTGTTTGTGTGAACCACACAGGAAGCAGATTATGTTCATCTAAATGAGATAAGAAAGTATCAGCGTTCATATATCTCCGACCTTATACTAGTTGATTAACAATTGTAAAGGGATTATACAAACAACCCTCTGTATTTTCTTAACCGATACAAAGGGGATTGAGTGGGTCGATACAGACGCTAGCGAGTGTACTGGGGGACTGAACACCCATTGTACTCTTCCATAATCTTTTGAGGGGTTTGGAAGAACCCTTGCGATTTCATGGGAATGATATGTCGGTCGTATGTATCATCCAATGAGAGACGGTGTGAATTTTTCTTGAATCTTGAGGGTGTTCTGTTAACATCCCATGTTGTCCGGAATCAGGATTTTTGCTCTTTGGATGGTTCAATTCAGAAAGGTAGGGCTCCAAATCGGGCAAATTTAGGAGGGAAATATCAACCAACTCATGAGTCATTTCCATTCCAATATTGGAAGACATCAACAAGAAATATACCCGATGTCAGAAATGTTCCAGATTCAAGAATGTATCTTTTTCTAACCTCAAGAGAGGAGTGAAATTTTTCAAATTCAAATTGTCCTCTTCGGATTGGTCGTTATCAATTATTCTTCCAGTGCCGAGTAAATGTGGGATGTATTGACCGATCTCATATCCGATGTAAAGATCATAAGAAAATGGAAGGTCGAAAATACTTGTAACAATAACACTGTTCCGTTTTGATAGAGCTTCACAAAATTGTTTAACATAATGGGCTCGAATTTCACGCTTCATTTTTTCTTGATCGTGATTTGGCTTTTGAATCCTACAGAGTTGCTTCCATCTGCGAACTCGAAGTCTTGGATTAAGTTTTGGCATATACGATTCTAGTGTTGAATACAAGAATTGATCACCATCAATAATTTCAGGCATGAGCGTTGAAAGGGAAGATTTTCCACACCCTGATATGGCATATATGAGCTTTGAGTTATATTCAGTAAAAGTTTGTTCACCCATACATCTAATCTCCCTGAATCGTGTGCATCAAGCCGTTCATTATGTCATATTCGGGCATCCAACCCAATTTCTGAATTTTGCTAGAACAGATTTCGCTTGAAGAAATCTGACCTTGCCGATCATTCACAAAGACTAATTCTGTTGTTTTTCCGGTAACAGATTGTATATTTTGGATTAATTCTAACACACTCAACGGCTGCGGAACTGCGATGTTGAAGACATCATCATTTGGCCACTCTTGGAGGATGCAAGTAATTCCTGTTGCCACATCTTTCACATGTGTGTAGCACCTTGTTTGCCTTCCAGAACCATGAACTTGTATGGCCTTATCTTCAAATATGGCCGTAATGAATCTCGATATTGCAAGAGATGGCCGCATTTTGGGCCCATAAAACGTGGCCGGACGTACTATTTTCACATCCAAATATCTAATTTGCAACAATTTCTCCTCTGCAATTGCTTTAGTTTCTGCATAAATCTCAGTCGGTGCGAGAGGAGATTGCTCAGTTTGCAGCTCACAACCATTGTTTCCATAAGCACATACTGTGGAGGTGAAAATTAATTTAACATTCAAGTCCGCACAGACTTTCCCAACCAATTCTGTACCGATCACATTAACATTGTAACAATTCGAGTGATTTCGTTCAGCTTCATACAAATCCGCAACAGCAGCGAGATGAATACATGCATCTGCTGCGGAGAGAGCCTCTTCCAACTTTTTTACATCGAATATATCGTTACCATCCTGAATATCATATTCGGTGACGTGATGCCCATTGTTCTGTAAATCCTCTACAACATAAGTACCCAGAAAACCCTTGCTTCCTGTAACAACTACTCGCAATTAATCACCTCCATATTGTCCGAAGAACAAGTCCCGAAGGAAGAGGCTGCGGATGTTCTTCTTCACCTAACCCAAACTGTAGAACAAAGCCAGAATGTACAGCCTCTTCGTGTGATTTATAATCCCATTTTCCTTCTGGCCAACATAACCATGGCAAACCATTACGTTGTTCGATTGAATTCGTAACAATGTCTAACTCTTGCCCTAGATTTTTCCGTTTTGTCAAGTCCTCATGTTGATGACCATGTGAACCCACGAGCCATCCGTTTGACCGGAGTGTGCTAATTTGTTCATGAGATAAAAGCCAGTCAGGATTGAGCATTCTGTCGACGTTGAGAGAATCAAGATGCAGATGCGCAGCGATCTCATCTACTGATTTGAGATACGTTCGTATCGGTTCAATATCTGCATCTTGTGTTGAACAATGCTGATACCATCGTTGAAGAGGTAAGGGTTTGATTGTCTTGCCAAAGTGATTCTCGCCCAAAAATAGAACCGGTTGCAGATGTTCGAACTCTTGGAAATCATCAATCAGACACATGACATCACTCCATCCATCATCGAAAGTCACGAGACCGACAGTATCCGAGCGGTTTTTTGCAATCTGAACATTTAATTCTGATAACTTCTCGATGAGTACACTTTTTTCGATTGTCATGCCAAACCGGTGATGAAGTTCGTGCACATCATCGACACCTCCACAATGAATACGGTGGATCGCTGGGACTACATCGGGAAAGAATCCCCGGTTACAGCGACCGCCAAATACCCCGCTTGGTCTTAATTTTCTGAGATTGGTGACAACCTCATCCACAGAATTACACCCAACAATCACGTCATCACGCCGATGATCGAGACTTTTCTTAGAAAGAGTGGTTGCCCATCCATCTGTAACTTCAAGAGAGAAAATTGGTTTTTTCTCTTGCCAAGCGATGGATATTTCGCTAAGAGTACCCGCACCTCCTCCAACAGCAACTACAATGTCTGAAGAACGGACTACGAGGTGGTTTCGCATACTGCCAAGGTTTGTTCTGACAGTTGCTGCTGGATATGGATTCGTAGTTTCAGCCCCATCCCATCCGGGATCAATGTGAATCAAATTAGAATTATTGGCTCTTCCGAGGTGATGCCCCCTCGCTACAGCTCTCATGACACCATCTCTTCCGCCAGTAACGAGGTCGAAATTGTGTTTAGAAAGTTCTCTAGCTAGCAATTCTACTTTCTGACGAATTGAATCTTCAAGTTGTCCAGCAGAACCTATTATTGCAACAACGCTTCTCAAATTGAATCCTCCTGGGATTGCCACAAATCTGCCCATTTGGACCCAATATTGAACCACCATTGAGCATATGCATCGTTGTAGATATTTCTTGCTCTATGCTGGTGAAACGCAGCGGAATTTACGAGCATTGATTCAATGAGGTCGTAAAACCAGTCTTTTTGATTTTCCAACAAGATTCCTTTTTCCAGTGAATTCTCCAAAATTAAGCCGATTATGGTTGGGTCTTGAATGAGACCTGGTAAGGATTCAATCGGTTTTGCTAAATCTCGACCAGTGATACGATAGATTTGGAGCGCAATCTTTGGGGCAGCCTCAAACATATTCATGAATTTGTTACTTTGGTTGGGGCCAGAATGAAACTCTTCTTTGAGATCCTTAATTTCAATTAAATCAGGCCTTCTTCCAAAAATTGGAAACTTATCCTCATTCAGATATTGGCCAGCCTCAACAGAAATATGTTCGTTGACAGGATGCCAACCCGCCAAATCTGGACGATATCGTGCGATTGATGGGACCCATAATGCGATATAAGCTGGACGATTTGTGTCCTTGTCTTCATTCGGGTTTGATCTGTGCCATGTTAAACTGTTCAAAATAACAAGGTCACGCTGTTTCACAGGAATCCTAATAATATCTTCTCGAGAAGAGAAATCCATGGGATTCATGATAAAATCTACCGGTGGAGAAATACCCCATTTGTGTGATTTTTTGATGACTTCAAGGCAGCCTCCAGTATCAGATACATCATTCATCGAAACCCAGCAGGAGAGTGAGTTAGGCGTATCCACTGGCCAGAATGGAAAATCTTGATGCCACGGCAAAGTCTCATTTAATGCTGAAAATGGTTTTCTAATAATGTGGTCGTGGAGTAGTTGAACTGAGTCCATCTCCATGAAGAATTTGACACACTGTATCATTCCCTTTGTTCTTAGTAAATCATCAAAATGCTGATTATGCATCCACAAGTCTCTCCATTGGCATATGCGTAAGTCGTATTCATTTAGCGTTAGACCCATCTCATCAGCAAATTTTTTCCTGAGCAGATCTATCTCAATAGTCGATGCATCCAGCATATGTTGCTTAATTAAATTACGGATGACTACGAATCCGTTCTCAGAATAAAAGGAAAATGAGTCATCGTTACATCCGTCGAAAAACATGTTATTAATTTCGTAAATCCCCATTATGTCCACCCCAGTGATTCGAAGACAGCATCCATCGGATACCTCGCATTTACAAACCGAGCGTCTATGGTCTCTGTCAATTCCTTTATATCGGAAAATTTGTGCTTCTTCAAGACTCCTTTTTCCGTCGTAAGTAACTCTTTATTCCGGATTGCAAATAATTCGTCGTTTGGGAACATAATCAATCGTAAACCTGTCAAAAATGGTCCGAAATCTTCCTCCACATAATGCGATTTAACCATCTGATCAAAGAAATTAAATTCTACTGGTTGATCCATAAACTCATAGTTCACTTCGAAATCTCCTTGATTCGAATGATTGTGGAAAATCTGGTATGTTTTTTCTCCGCATTTGACCATTCGGTAGACCAAACCTGCGTGACTTGCTGTAGCCCCATCCCTCAGTTCAAGTGGCGAGAGATAAGGGTGGCCGTTTCCGCAATCAATCCAGAACTTTTTATTCGCTAATTTAACGATTATTGCAATGTGGCATAGAACCGAATTCATCCAACCTGGGACCAATGAACAATCAAAGCCTAGGGTTGTCAGGAAAGAGGCCATGAACGGATTGTAATGACCGCAAGGGCCTCCTTTCATACTAAGCATGTCGGTTAAAATTTCCTCACGAGAGGGGGGGCGTCTATCTCTCGTCAACATCATTATGTTTGTGAATGGTATCGTTCTCAACGTTTGAGCGATTATGGCACGTAGTGTGTCTTCATTTAGGGTCCAGTCACTAATACCCAGTATAGATTTAAACTGCGAGGACTCCTCTTGTGTCAATTTCAAGCAATTCGACATTTCAACCACACAACAAAGTCCCATGGGTCGTTTCTCCACACATTGGATGATTTGGTGCAACATAGTGATCCCATTTTGCATCCATGTCCACAAATATGGATGCGTAAGCGATGCGTTCATCGCTATCATTTCGAAGTCCTGAAGCGTGTAATGTTTGTGAACCAATAACCAACAAATCTCCCGGGTTTAATCGTGGAGTCTCTACCTTTTCAGGATTGAACCCGGTTAAACCATCTTGTCTTTCCCCTGTGTGGAGGTTAATTGCAGAATATACCTTGTCTTGAAAATCAAGCGCAATCCTCAACCCTCCATTTGATTCAGTGACTTCACATAAAGGTGCCCAAAAAGTGGCTCCTTGACGAAAATTAATTGGCCAGTATGGTGCATCCTGGTGCCAAGGGAATTCATCATGTGAAGCGTTTTTACACAAAATTAAATCTTGGTAAATTTGCATCGGTTCTCGGAAAAGTTGTGAAGCTATTTCCTCAAGCTTCAAAGCGAGCGTCGAGGTAGATCCAAAACCGGTCAGGCGGTGAGGATTCAGCCATTGGTCCATCAATGTTGACAGTGGCGGTGAATCGATTGGAGAATCTGTATGCGTGAACAGAACTTGATTACTCTTTGATTTCACACCTTGCTTTAGCTCTTCGGTTGCTTCACCGATTCGGTCTAAATCCGATTTTGAGAGGACTCCTTTAATCAAGCAGTAACCTTTTGTTTGGAAAAAATCAAACTCTTTTTGATAATTATTCATTAGCAACCACCTCAGCAATCTTGTGGTATTGTGAAGCTACAATACCGAGGTGTTGAATTGATATTGATTCGTTCGAACCATGGACCTTACTTGAATCATCATTTGGACCGATCGCAAGGTATGGTATGTTGTTCACCAAGTGTGCTAAACATGGACATTTGTCTGCACCAAAGGCCTTATTCAAAGGCCTATTTCTGACTTTCATCGTTCGTTTTTCCTCCCTCAAAATCTCCTTTAGAGCTGAAATAATCCGCTCCGTCATGCTATTAGAATTTAATAACATCAATCTTTGCTGGCCACAGGTGTAGAAGTAACCTGTTTCTTCTATCCAAAGGGCCACGGGGGGGAGAACGTAGTCGGGATAGACTTGATTTGCAAATGGGCTACCTATTTCTTCTTCTCCCTGAAGATAATACACAAGATTTACTTCTTTTGAAAACTTTTTGAAAAGAATGAGGCGCTGCGCTAAAGGTACTAGATTATCGCCGACTCCTCTGCCATACCATCTGTTGTTTTGTTCATGCAATTCCCAAGGATCTGTATTCCAATTTAACGGGTCTGCTTCCTCAACATCATAATGGCCAAAGAAACCAATCCATGGCGCGTTTTCCGATATCTCTCGTGTTGCCGTTAGCAGTGGCCGGTATGGGGCATCAGAATTCTCATCGATTTTCAAATCAAAGCCCAAGCTAATAAATCGTTTTGAAATATCTTGCCAAATCATGTCAAGGCCGCTCGGATTGGATTCTACTGGCCTCATAGACACCCAACTGGCCACAATTTCCTTGCACTCAGCGGTATCCTGTTCGGTCCATCTCACGTCCATCAATAAGCCTCCTTCATAAACTGAATTACTTGAGGTGATACATACTCGGCGACATCATAATAATCTATCTGTTGAGTTGTATCAATCAAATATTCTAGAGCTGAATTCAGATAGAGGCGATCAAAGTCAAATGTCTCATCGTCTAAATCGGCCAAAATATCTTGGCATCGCTTGAATAAATCAATCGCCCGAGCCCCCCTCTTAATCAGATTATTGCGAAATTGAACTTGGAATTCAACCTCACTCTCCATGGATCTGATGAATGATTTCAAACAAGATGCAGCGATTAGGTCTCCGATATATCGATCATGAAACGATTGAACCAAGTCGGGCATATTGAGACCAGTGGTCCTTCTCTTGTGGAGAAGTGGGAAAGGCCAATGTTTGATGACAAGACCATTTACCAATTTCGATTTTACAACCCAAAAGCTGTCACCTCTTCTCAAAGCATATCGACCATAATGAAAGCGAGGTGTTTTCTGGCTGAGTGCCCGTTTTGAAAACAAGACAGTGACCCCCCCTCTTACAAACCATGGCCTATGGGGCTTGATGAGGATATTTTTGCTCGCCACAAGTGGACGAAAGAGTGTGCCCCCCCAGAGTAATATTTCATTGAGATCGGTGAGATGACTCCAACCTGATTCTACAGGAGGGAATGGGTTGTTCAGTTCATTCAAATCTGAGAAATCATATGCAGGGTCTCTAATTCCCCACCGCTCCGACCCCATCGTATTGTTTGTATTTGTGAGGTCAAGTAAGTTCGAGTAGAGAGTAGAGGATGCAGGAATCGGGGGGTCTCCGGTAACATCGCCCACCCATACATCAACTTCTGGAAAGTTTCTCCAATAATACCATACCATATGCAACCAGGGCCATGTTTGAATGATTTCAAGAGCACCATCCTTGGGTATCAATGTCGAAAAGATAAGATCTGAATCCAACCAACAAACGATTGGGTTTTCGGACTTAGATTCGACATATGCCCTCACTGAATCTCTAGCATCGTACATCTCTTCCGAAGAATTCGTGTGATGAAAATATTCACTCACTGAAATAAATGATGCACAGTTTAGCTCGAAACGGTTTTTTATTTCAACGGCCTCGTTCTCTTTTAGGGTGTGATTTAATGCATGCCATTGAAACAATCCATCGGGTAATTTTGATGTTGTGATCTCGTTTGCCTTTTCCAATTCTAAAAGTACTGAATCAATAGATTCGATTGATATCGGCCCACTTGTTACAATCCAAATCTCTCTATATTCATTATCTTTAACGGATTGTCTTAGTTCATTGACAACTTTGGTGTAAACTTGATGTTTCCACCACGGAACCCCAATATCGGAAAAAAAATTAGTTGAGTCCTTGGTGAAAACTCCAACTTCCTCTCCCATAACTTTCAGTTTCAATCTATTGTATTTGGACTTTGCACCATTGTAGAATCATTGCTCACCGATTCCATGCCGTCCGGAACCCACTTGCTGCAACCCTTTGCACACCTATCGTGAGATGCCTGTCGCGTCCGTACGGAAGGACTTGTAATTGTACGTAAGGAAGGCTTGAGTATTCCGGTACGAGCACTAGTATTGATTATTGATAATCTCGTGCTCATACCGACATTAGAATTTCATTTTGATTCGTGATGATATTTTCATTCCAATTCTAACATT
>Ga0115000_10004507_pt1 | contig 11396 bp, 13 predicted proteins | sample ArcticOcean_MG_C_6_FD_89690 | JGI IMG/M metagenome (GOLD analysis project Ga0115000, IMG submission 89690) | Marine microbial communities from western Arctic Ocean - ArcticOcean_MG_CB8_128 | ecosystem: Environmental > Aquatic > Marine > Oceanic | place: Arctic Ocean: Canada Basin | collected... | reverse complement strand
TTGGAGCTATAACACCCCATTCAATTGGCATCAATGCCAGATCAAACATGAATGCAAATACTCTTGCAATGTATGACAATCTCTTACCTTTTAACATTGCACGTTCTTTTAACCACGCTGTAAGCATAAATGTACTTACTTTTCGTACAGGTTTACTATTAATTACTGTACTTGTTGCTTTGACTGCTCCACTTCTAACTAACAGTCTTATACTTCTACCTAGATTAGTATTCATAATTACCTCTTTTTTACTTGTTCTTATCTAACCAATAATTTGCGTAATGTCCGACACCGAACGCTACGAGTATTGGTATTATTGGAACTACTACAAATACAACTATTACCGCAGCAAATGTTATTATCCAATTACCAGGTGTAGTCTCTTTTAGTAGTTCTGTAGTAGTCTTAGCTATATATTGTTTATCCACTTCTACTACATTATTACGAGCATCATGCTCATTTACTGTCTTCATACACATCTCCATTTTGCAGTTTGTACTTTCAACTCAATGTGCGTAACAAAGGATGCCCACCGTAGTGGACACCCTCATGCTACCTCACGCCACATTCTCCTTCTTGACCAACTCACTGTACTTAGCTACAGAATAGTCACGTTGCTCACCTTTAGCAAACATGTCATAGAAAGTACTTGGATCACGAAGTAAATGTTGCTTACCAGTTTCTACTGTGAAATCAGAATTAATATCAACCCAAAAAGCTGGTGCATTTTTAACACCGATTGGATCAAGACGATCATGTTTCAAGTAGATACTCTGGTTCATACTGAAATCAAGTTGAACTTGTCCATTATCGGACTCGGACAACTCTTTTCCAATAGTAGTGTGTAACTCCTCATTGTAAGCAAGATTGCCATGAAGAGTGAATTTCTCCTCGTTTTTAACATTACGAAGGAGAACCACAGAACCAAGTTGGTCGCTCTGTGATTTCAATTTAAGAGCATCATATTCGCTCTTTGAGATTGAAACCATTTCGACCTTTGTTGCATTACTAGACATAGAAACCTCTTTGATTTGGGTTCGCACTTTAAACGTGCAGTATGCCACGTACAACGCACCATGCATTGCACATGGCGTGAGAATGGAAATCGTCTGCGAGTGAAACGAGACTCTCTCGACGGCTTCCGATTTAAGTATTTATCTATGTATAAAGTCTGTGAGAAAGGTGTTTTAGATGTGTGATGTTGACACATTCTGCTAGTGTAGTCTGTTTTAGCTTGACATGATATATATACTGTATATAGTTATATTGTCTAAGACAGTAAAGTATACTCTATATAATGATATTAATTAAACTAATCTAGTGTGTTTATTAGTACTGTCTAGTTAACAAATATATAGTTCTGTATGTCCTCTATACTTGTGTAAGACTGTCCAGAATATTATTATATGCAGTAGGTTAGCTCTCTCATATATTATTTCACCACGACACTTACGTGTACCCCCTCCCCACAAAACGCCCACCTCCGCACTAATAAACATCCACACCCCCTACACGGAGGGAAAATAGGTAAAGCAGAAAAGACTTGACAAATATAATTTAATTTCTGTATACTGTGGATTACTTCAGAGAACCAGGTTTCTACCTTTCCCCTGTGCAATCTGAAGATTTACCCAAAGAGTCCCCTGGTAGCTTTCTCCGCTGGGGGACTAACACGTGAGAAGAGACTGATGCCAGATAGCGAACTATTTATTGAAAAGTACGTAGAGACAGGCGACATACTCTGTTCTCTTGAGGAGGGTGGCTATAAGTTAAACAAGACAACTGGCTACAATCTCCGCAGGAAATTCCAAGACGAAATTCAGAAGAGGGTACATGAACGTTTACGTGGAAGTGGACCAAAGGCATTGAGTGTTGTTGAGCATTTAATGGTTGGTGCAGATAGCGAGACTGTTCGTTTGGGTGCAGCAAAGGATATGCTGGATCGAGGAGGATACAAGGTTTATGAAGAAGAGAGGATGGGCAAGACAGTTGAGGAGATGGAACAGCAGTTAGTTGCACTAGTTGGAAAGGATGGAGCAAAGATGTTAGTGAGTTCAGTCAGGACTCGCAAATCAGTAAGTGGACCAGAATTAACGGAGGCATAATGGCAGTAAGACCCAAGCGTACTTATAACCAAGAAACTGGACAATGGGAAGTTGAGAAGTTATGGGACACAAGAGATAGTGACGGATTGTATTGGAAAAACGGAGTACAAGTAGATTCATCTGGAGTCCCGATTTATGATGCACAAGGGAACGAACAAGGAGCAGAAGACCCGATGAGTGCAGAAGCAACATCAACAGAAGCCACAGGTGTAGGAGGAGGAGATTTACCAGTAGTAGGTGATGAAACTATTGAGCAGGATGATCCAAGAAATCTTGTTACAGTAGGTAGTCAAATAATGTCTTATTCTGACAACTTGAACAGACAAAGTGCTTTAACAAGGGGGGCAGGTAAAGCAGCACAAATGAATACTGCTTCAAAACAAGGTAATACAAGACGACAGATACGTGCAAAGAAAACATTAATATCTGGTGCTAGATGAGTCACGAAACTACTATAAGCGAAACAGATGATATTGGTATGGTTTGTGTAAAACCTTCTGTTGGGAAGTATTCAATTCCTTCAACGAGTTCTTTCATCAACTGTCTTGCAGAGTTTGATAATGAACCAGAAGCACAACAATTCTCTCATGATTGGTCAGAGGCATCTGGATCGAAAGAGAGGCGTAAGCAGATAATGGGATTACATGCAGTAAAGCATCCAGACTATGCAAGATTAGATGGAACAATGCTGGATGAGTATATTGATTATTATTTAGAGAACTTTAAGAATCTCAAGGAGCAATAATGGCACATGGTAAAGGGAACAAGAATGCACAACCTTATGCACAGAATCCGTATGGTGGTATGTATGCAGGAAAAGAAACAGAAAATAGGTATGATTACATGACCAATATGCCAAAGCAGGGGTTTAAATCTGATACACAATTGAATGAAGAGTTAATAGACGAAGAAGAAACTAAAGAACGAAAAGGCAAAGGTAAAACCTTATTAACCTCAAAGTACTGATATGCCAAGCAAATATATAGAGATCAAAGGCCCATTCCATGTCCCTGATCCTAAAGCTGCATCTAAAATTAAAACAGAAATACAAAGACTTGCAAAAGAACATCCGAAGGCAGAGTTTATTCTTAGAGAAGTTAATCCTTCTAAGAAGAGAGGAGAGAGTGTATTTAGTGCTGCATTTAAAGGTCTTGCAGAAAGTAAGCAAGCTAACAGAGCCAAAGAAGTTAAACTAGATTACAATCCTCGCAGAAATAAACAAATAGATTCTCCTCTAAAAGCAAGAGAAGCTAAAATCAAGTCACTAAAACCATTTAAAACAGTAGAATTTACATTCTCTGGTGAAGTTGCATCTCCTGAATGGAAATCATGGCAGAGTGTTGATATATCTTTGTCTAAAGAAAAAGTGTGGGATCCTTTAAGAAGTTCAGGGCAACACTTTGCTAGTTTTGAAGGATATAACAAAGATGCATATTTGGTTAAAAAATATGTTGGAGGTACTTCAAGTGCAAGTAAAAAACTAGATGCGCTAATTGATAGAGTCTCTGAATATGGGAGAAAGAAAAATGCAAAACGCACTTCTGTCGATGCAGGATTCCAATATATTAGAGATAAAGCTGCACAATTTGAAGCAGAACAGCGTTTGGAGAACCCGAAAAAAACGCCCATAAAAATGATTACATCCGAAAGGGAAACACGGATGCAGAGACTTACGAAAAACTATGGGACTCCACCAGTAACACCAGGTAAGGTTGAGTTAATATCAACATCACAGAAGATAATAAAACCACAAGTGCCTGTAAGTGGTACTGTTCCTACATTTGAAAAAAAGGTTGTCACACTAGAATCTGCACCTAGAAGGACTAAAACTGCTAATGCACCAAGTCCAGTAATAACACCTTTAAGGAAAAAAACAATTAATGATGCAAGTCTGAACCTGTCAAACAAACTAAAGCAACAACTAGAGACAAACCAGACTACTGTTACAAAACGCACAGAAGGAGTTACTAGAACTGCCCATATCCAAGTAATAAAAACTGGTGTAGTTCAACCCAAAGGGCAAGGATATACAACAAAGTTTGATAAGACACTTGAACAAGTAAAATCAGTAAGGGAAGGTAAGGGGCCAGCACATCCTGAAGGTGTTGATCCAGAGAAAAGAGGTCAGGTTAAAACAGGACTCAGAGATACTGTAACTGATAATACTCCAGTTGGTATTACCCTGAAAGAGAATTCTCAACGAGACTTTGATACTAGTTCTGTGCATTCTAAAAAAGGAGATCCAGATCGGGGCTTATGGCCTGAACAGTCCAGCGATAGAGTTGTACATCCAGCAGATCAAACTCCACTTAAAAATGTCAAACCAGTTTCTGCTCCTGCACAACAGTCAATAGAACAGAAAGTATATAATCCTAAAACTACGCAGTTCCCAGATCAACAAGCCACAACAAAACCAGAGAAACTAACTAGAAGGCAAAAACGACATAGACGATTTGCAGGATTAAAGGTTGACAAACCAGTTGTAACTAAGGAATTGGGACAAGTTAATGTTACACAAGGTGGAACAAGTTCTAATCCATCTTCCTCAACTAGAGGATTTGCAGTTGTAAAAAGTGCAGCACCGATAGTACATCCCTTTGCTAAAGTTAAATCTGCATTGACTTCATTTGATAAACTGCAACCTGCAGAATTTGGCGACAAAGAAGTATTTGTTTCACCTGGTGAAGAATTTAAAAAGTCTCAAGTAGAAGTAGATCTTGGAGATGATGTAGGTGGTGGACAGCACGTAGCTGTTGACAAAAGTTCATATCTTGAAAAACAAGCAAAGGACGCATCCGATGAACTTGCAGTACAACAACATTGGGATAAAAATAAGAAGTGGCCTAAAGGCGCATTGCCAGCAAGTGCTTTAGCAAGGAAACCCTGGATTAGAAGAAACAAACAAGGAATAGAAACAGTAACTCCCATAGATGATAAAGGCAGGGTTGCTACCAGCGATGTACTGTATGGGGACTCAGCAGATTACGATGATATAGGGAATAGGAAAGCATCTTCAACAGTATCCCATGTTAAAGAACCTATACCACCTCGTGTCTTTGGTAGTGACCCAACATATAGAAGCAGAAAAAAGCCACTTACTGTTGAACAACAGGCACGTGCAGAGAGATTACATGCTGAAGATTTAAAAGGTGATACTACCAAAGTAGTTGTTGGTAAAGATAAACATGGTCGGAAAACTGAATCATTTATAACAAAATATTCACAAGGTAAGATTGATCCTGTAACTCGTACAAGAAAAGGGATAACAATAGAGGACCAACTAAAAAGAGAATCTCTCTTGAGGAAGCAAAGAGGTGGATTAACAAAAGCACAATTGGCACAAAAAGAATATGCTAAAAGGCGTAATACAGAAATCAAAACTGGTGATTTGGTATTTAAAGGTGAGACTCCTGGAACTGAATTCCATGGGCCACAGAAACAATGGACAAAACCTAAAGCAAAATCAACTGCACTTACTTCTTCGCAAAGAATCAGAGGGGCATTTAAAGCAGCTAAACCAATTACAAAAGCTGTTCTTCCTCCCCTGTTAGGTATTGGAGGACTTGCATTATCACCATTGTTTGCAAAGTATCAGCTAGAAGCAAAAGGGATTAAAGATCCAACTGCAACACAATTTGCAAAAGAGACTGCTGCTGTATTTGTAAGTGCGCCAAGAGTATTAGGTGGAGAAGGTGATAAACCTGGATGGATGCAAAAGGTTAAATGGAATAAAAAAGGAGTAGAAGGCGGAAGAAGAAAAAGTGGTCCAATTCCAGGGGCAGGAGGTCCAAATACACCTTATGCAAGTATAAAAGCATGGATGTTTAGCAAACCTAAAACTACACTTCCATATAAATCTGATATGGCAACCAAATCTAATCGCTAGGATATTAAATGAAATGGTATGATCTAAATCCTGATTATAAAAAAACGGAGAATAAGGTTAAGGTTACTAAAGGGGCGACTAGCACAACCAAATCTGACTCTGGTTCTGGTACAGGAAGGAAGATATATAACTCAAAAGAACTAAGGGGCATAGTAACAAAAAAATTTCCTACAAGATCTAGGCGTAAAATCTGGATGTCGGAAGAAGGTAAAAGTAGAGGTACACCCCAATGGGAAGTTACTAGAGAAAGTGTTGTATCTGCACGTGCAAAACATAAACAAAAAACCAACAAATGGGTAGATATACCAAAAAATGAATTAGATAAGGGAGCTATAAGTGGTCAGAAGAGAGTAACTGAAAAGACTGGCAAGGCTTATTGGAGAGGTGCATATACTGGCAAGAAAATTACTGATCCAAAACTGATTGATGTTGATCATGTGGTTCCTATATTCAGAGCAGCAGCAAGTGAACAGTTTGGAGATAATAAATTTAGGAAACTTTCACAGAAACATGAGTTTGTAAGAAACACTAAGAATTTGGTAATTTCAACTAGGAAAGAGAATAGAGATGTTAAACAGGGATTTGGTCTTTCAAAGTGGCAACCTCCAATGAAAGAAGCTAGACCAAAATATGCACAAGCATATCATGATGTATTCCAACATTATGGAATGAAAATGACAGTTGGAGAAGCAACAAAATATACTGAACTTACAGGCAAGGAACCTACAATTGGATTATGGAATCAGGAAGACAGTAATAAGATGAATACATGGATGGAAAACGAACGAGCAAAGAGTATGCGTAGCAGAAATAAATAATGGACAGTAACACAGTAAAAGCATTAAAAATTGCAGAAGCAATTATAGAAACTGAAGAGACTAATAAACTCAAGTGCTATAAGCCCTATGAGTATCAGGAAAGGTTTCATAATGCAAAAGATCATAAGGGTCGTCTTGCAAGACAGAGACTACTTATGGCAGCAAACAAAACTGGTAAGACATATTGTGGTGCAGTAGAAATGGCATTTCATTTAACTGGTCTGTATCCAAAGTGGTGGACAGGTGCAAGATTTAAAAGACCAGTTACAACATGGGCAGCAGGAAATACGACTGCAAATACAAGAGACATAGTACAGGCAGAGTTACTTGGTGAACCTGGTGATCCCGAGGACTATGGTAAGGGTACAATACCCAAAGACCTCATTGTTGGACAACCCCAAAGATTGCCAGGTATTCCAAATGCATATCAGAATGTTGTGATTAAACATGTATCTGGAAAGAACTCAAAGCTCATCTTTAAATCATATGAACAGGGAAAGATGCAATGGATGGGTAAAGCAGTTGATGTTGTGTGGCTCGATGAGGAACCTCCACAAGATATATACTCTCAGGCACTTCGTGCATCTCTGAAAGCTGGTGGACTAGTATATATGACATTCACTCCAGAAACAGGTATGACTCCAGTTGTTACGCAGTTCATGACAAAGTTGGGGAACTCACAAGCATTGTTTTCTGCAACTTGGGATGATGCACCACATCTTGATGATGATATAAAAGAAGAGATACTACGAGCGTTACCTCCACATGAAAGAGAAATGCGTTCAAAGGGTATTCCTGTATTTGGATCAGGTATGGTATTTCCTAATGTGGAAGAACAATTACATGTAGATCCATTTGCAATTCCTGAATATTGGCCTAGAGTCTGTGGAATCGACTTTGGTTGGGATCACCCAACTGCTGCAGTTTGGCTTGCATGGGATCGGGATACTGATACTGTATATGTATATGACTGTTACAGGCAGTCTGCACAAACGCCTGTTGTCCATTCTGCTGCTATACGAGAACGAGGGAAATGGATTCCTGTTGTATGGCCTCATGATGGTAGTCAGCATGATAAAGGTTCGGGTCACTCACTTGCTGACATATATCGTAAACAAGGATTGAATATGATGCATACCCATTTTACAAATCCAAAAGGTGACATTGCTATTGAACCTGGCATAATGGAATTGTTACAAAGAATGGAAACAGGCCGTTTTAAAGTATTCACTTACCTGAAGAGTTGGTATGAAGAACTCAGAATGTATCATCGCAAGGATGGTAAAATAGTTGCTAACAATGATGACTTAATGAGTGCAACCAGATATGCATGTCAGTCTTTAAAGTTTGCAAGTACAGGGAAACCTGTGCATCGTAGAAGGAAGGCAGTTGGATCAGGTCCAGGTGAATGGAACTATTTCCCTACTGAAAAAGCTAAACGTTTATACGCATAAGGAGACAATATGAGTTGGAGAGGAATAGCACAAGGATTTACTGCAAAAACAGTACTTACTGCTTGGGAACGTAACAAAAAAGCAGTGAGTGGGAGATTAGCACCCAGAGGTGGTGATCTTGGGAAGGCATATCGTAACGTTCGAGGTCAGACTCAGGGCGTTGCCGAAAATGCAACTGCAGAAGCAGGTAGGCATGGATTAGATAAACCTGGTGGTATTGGCGGCCATTACCTAAATGAAGCAGAAAATATTTATGAAACTGCGATGGGTCGTGGTAGACCTGGGAGTAGTTCCTCTTCATCAGGTACTGGTGATATTGCAGAACCTGGGACAAAAGCAACTCTAGCAAGAAGCAGAAAAGATCTCTATGAGAATTCTAATAAGAACAGAAGGATTGTTGCACACACAGATGTAAACAAGACTAAGGGCAAAAAAGCCAAACAATTATCTCGTATAAGAGGAGGACGATGAAAGTATATACTGAAGTAAACTATATCTGGAAAGATAATAAGTTAGTCCAGACTGATTCAAAGTCATTTGACTATGAAGGTGAAATAGAATCATGCCATTGGTATCACCGACATAGTACAACTGTTTCTATACCAACTGTTAATGATGTTAAAGATGTTATTAAAAAAGGTCCAGGTGGAGATTTAAAAAAAGTAGTAGATAAAGTCTATGGAGGTTCTACTAAAGATGCAGTTACAACTACTCAAAATAATTATAAAGATGCAGAAAAAATTGTATCTGCACAGTATGATAAAACTAAAAAAGCACATCAGACAAATATGGAATACCTTAAAGAATATTTGGTACAAAGTTCAGGACTAGGAGGAGGAGGTGATGATGGTTCAGGTAATACTACTGATGAGGAAGGGTTAATCGGTGCTGGAAGCAGAAGGAATGTAGCAGGAGCAGCTACTAATGCATCTGGCAAATCGGGTAAAAATAAGAGAGTAATAAGAGAAAAAAATATGCCTTCACTAATTAATCAAACTGTACAAAAAAAATTAGCATAGGACTTTATTAACTAGAGTTAAATAATATGTATGAAGAAAAAGATCCACTAGCAACTTCGTTATCAAAACAATACGAGTTTCTAAAAGGTAAGCGTACAACTTGGGAAAGGAACTGGCAGGAGATTGCAGAATATGTCCTTCCTCATCGCTCCGATTTTACTTCAAAACGTTCACTAGGTGAAGAAAGACTTGAAATGGCTTTTGAAGGAACTGCCATGAGGTCATTGAAACGCTTTGCCTCAAATATACATAATGTATTTACACCAATGGGTGCAGAGTGGTTCCGTTTAACTACAGGACATCCATATTTAGACAACCAACGACACATTGCTTTATGGTTAGAAGATGCAACACGAATTATTAAACACCATATCTCAAGACCATCATCAAACTTCCACTCGGCAATCTATCAATATTACCTTGAGGCAGGTGCTTTTGGAACTGGCATCATATTTGTTGAAGATATTCCTGGTCGTGGGCCTCATTTCAGGAACTTTCCTTTATCTGACTGCGTATTGGCTGCTGGTGGAGAAATGGAGATTGATACCGTCTTCCGACTCTACAGACAAACAGCAAAAGACCTGATTTCACGTTATGATCCAGCTTCATTACCTGAAGAGATTGTAAAAAAGGCATCTGGAGAGAAATTATTAGAAGAATATGATGTAATCCATTATGTTGCACCAGCATGGCTTCATCAGAATGAATTACCTGAAGGTTGGAAGTTTCCATATGTCTCAATACACTACCTAAAGGACAAAAAGAAGGTATTATCCTTTAGTGGATATGAGACTATGCCCTATATATGTGCCAGGTGGGAAAGATCGGACAGAGAGATATATGGTAGAGGTCCAACATGGGAGATACTACCAGATATGCGCTTAATCAATGAAGTTGAGAAGGTATATCTGAAAGGTGTGCAAAAAGCTATTGCTCCTCCTATGTTTGTTCCAGATTCGGGTCTTCTTGATCCATTGGATACTACACCTGATGCAATTAACTATTATACAGTTGGAATTGGAGGTAAAGACACAATATTCCCTGTTCCCAATGCTGGAAGAATAGAATATGCACAGGATCTTAATGCAAGACTTGTTACTTCTATAAAAGAGGGCTATTTCCTTGATGTTTTGGAATTACCTGGACCAGTTGCACCTGATGGAGACATTATGCGGTTCTCTGCAACAGAAGTGTCAGTGAGAATGCGTAATCGTATGCCTGTACTTGGTCCGTTGCTCGCAAGGCAGGAAGCCGAACTTCTTGATCCACTTATCAGGAGAACAGCTTTTATACTTACAAGATCAGGAGCATTAGGTGAGATGCCAGAAGAAATAAGTGAAGGTTTCAGAGTTGAATACTTAAATCCAATTTCAATTGCAATGAGGAGTGGTGAAGTCAACTCAATGGTGCAATTGTTTGAAATGATAATGCCACTTGCACAGATTGATCAAACTATACCAATGTATTTTAATACTGCACAGATACTGAAGAATACTGCAGAAATCCTTCAAGTTCCAATGTCTAACTTGAGGACAGAAGAAGAAGTACAGGCTATTGTACAAAAACAAGAACAAGATAAGTTATTACAACAGGAACAAGAACTAGCACGAACTACAGCAGAGGTCGATGAGAAACAGGCTAATGCAGAAGCAACAAGAGCGCAAGCAGCATGAACTACCCTTTTACAGAAAGGAAACGAGAAATTGAGCTATTTCGTGATATATTTAAAAGTGATCAAGGCCAAGATTTGCTTGCTATATTGGCTAAAAAATTTCATGTTTATAAGTTTTTACAGACTCCTGATCCTTATGTCTCTGCCTTTCAAGAAGGTCAAAGATCAGTAGTAGTTCAAATAATGGAGACAGTAAATTCAGATCTAGATGCTTTAAAAAGGCGACTAGATTTACAACAAGAAGCAAAAGATAAACAAAGGAGATAATAATGGAAGAAGAAGCTGTAGCCCCTGAGGAATCAGGACAAGTTACTGAGCAGGTAAATCCACTTGCATTTGATGCAGGAAGTTTACCTGAAGGATTGAGGGCAGAACCTAGCCTTCAAACATTTGACTCAGTAGATAAACTCGCAAAGTCCTACGTTAATGCGGTCAAGAAAAT
>Ga0115000_10004504_pt1 | contig 11397 bp, 13 predicted proteins | sample ArcticOcean_MG_C_6_FD_89690 | JGI IMG/M metagenome (GOLD analysis project Ga0115000, IMG submission 89690) | Marine microbial communities from western Arctic Ocean - ArcticOcean_MG_CB8_128 | ecosystem: Environmental > Aquatic > Marine > Oceanic | place: Arctic Ocean: Canada Basin | collected... | reverse complement strand
TTCCATTTTTTTTAATTTAGAAGGGAAAAAGTTTTCAGATCTAATTATACCTAGTGATTTAACATATATTAGATATTGAAAATTTCATAAATTGCTGGGTATAATTTCGTGATAAATATCAAAGATATATAGTTTAATTTTTTAAATTAAGGTTTTTATGATGACAATGGAAGACAGAGATGGGTTCATTTGGATGGATGGAGAGTGGGTTGATTGGCGGGAGGCAAAAGTTCATGTTCTAACCCATACCTTGCACTACGGCATGGGCGCGTTTGAGGGTGTTCGGGCATATGAAACTTCAAATGGACCTGCAATCTTTAAACTGGAAGAGCATACTAAGCGTTTATTCAATTCTACTAAGATTCTTGGAATGAGCATCCCTTTTGATGCCGAAACTTTAAATCAAGCTCAAAAAACAGTTGTTAAAAAAAATAACCTCAATTCTGCCTATATCAGGCCAATGTGTTTTTATGGCTCAGAAGGAATGGGTTTGAGGGCAGATAATTTAAAAGTACACGTTATGATTGCTGCCTGGGAGTGGGGATCTTACTTAGGCAAAGACAATATGAAAAATGGTATCAGAATTCGTACGTCTTCTTACATTAGACATCATGCCCACCCTTCGTTAAGTGGCGCTAAGATGAATGGGAATTATATCAACTCTATGATGGCGCTGAAAGAGGCCCAAGACCATGGCTTTGATGAGGCCTTAATGCTTGATGTAGAAGGTTTTGTCTCTGAAGGTAGCGGTGAAAATATCTTTGTAATTAAAGATAATGATCTTTACACGCCTCATTTAACTTCTGCCTTACCAGGAATTACTCGAGATACCATTTTTACTTTGGCAAAATCTCTTGGTTACAAAATCATTGAAAAGAAAATTTCTTGTGACGATATTTATAATGCTGACGAGGCTTTTTTTACAGGGACCGCTGCAGAAGTTACTCCAATAAGAGATCTAGATGGAAATCAAATAGGAATTGGCTCACGCGGACTAATTACTGAAAAACTTCAATCTTTATATTTTGATTGCGTTCATGGCCGAAATAATGAATATTTGCATTGGATTGAAAATGGGAGATGTTCTTGAACAATTCAATGAGTCCTGATGCCACCTTTGTTCTAGTATCAAAAAATGAAATTCCTTTTCATTGCCCTCCAAAAGATACTGAAACATGGAATATGCACCCTAAAGTATTTCTTTCATTCTCTGATGAGGGTAAGTCAAAATGCCCATATTGCGGAGCTAATTATCAATTAGATAACTAACTTTTTGACTAAAAAATGCAGCTAAAATCCAATAATATTATAATAGTTGGTCCAATGGGCTCAGGCAAGACAACTATTGGAAGGAAGTTATCTGCAAGCTTAAGTCTAGATTTTTTTGACTCAGATCATGAGATTATTGATAAAACTGGTGTAAGCATTGACCATATATTTGATGTTGAAGGTGAAAAGGGCTTTAGAGCTCGAGAGTCTGAAGCCATAAAAAATTTATGCAATATGACTAATGTTATTATAGCAACTGGAGGAGGCGCAGTTCTATTGGAGGAAAACCGACAGCTAATGATGCGCTCAGGCCTTGTGGTTTATCTCTCATCATCCGTTGATCAGATCCTTAGTAGAACCGCAAAATCAAAAACTCGTCCTCTTCTTGAAAAAAGCACCAATCGAAGAAAAACTATTGCTGATATAGTTCAAACTAGAGATCCATTATACAAAGAGGTCGCTAAACTTGTTATTAATACCAATGGGAAGAAATTAAACAAAGTAATTGATGAAATTATTAGAGCTTTATAATTCTATATTTTTTAACTTTTTTGCTTAAAATTCATCAAAACTTCACTAAAATGTTTACTTGTTAATCTAAACTAATGTTTTTTTAGGCATTTATTGTAGGGGGTAAGATGTTAAATAGAGCCGGTCTTTCATTATTGTTATTAATATCATCAAACGTAAGCGCAATCACTTTAAGTGAATTTAGCTCAAGGCTTGTAGCAACACACCCTTATTTTGTCCAGTTGTCACTGTCGGAAAAAACAAGTTTACTCGATCAAAAATCTTCAACAACTTATTCTGACTGGAATATTAACGCAGGCGCAAGTGAAACCTTTACAGGTGGAGAAGATACAGCTTCATTATTGTATAAGAAGCTTTATGCAACTAAATATGAAGTGTCAGCAAACAGAAAGGTAGAGAACTCAAGTGCCAGTGTTAATTTAAGACATTCGTTTACTCGAAATGATAAAGATAGCAGCGCTTTTCATACTAATGTTTTGGCAATTGACTATGTGAGACCCATGCTCCAGAATAAAGATGGTTTAAATGATCGCCTTGCTCTTGACTTGGCTACGTTAGATTTGATTGCTAAACAAGTTAGCCTTGAAGAGCAGGCAGAAAACTTTTTAGCTTCTAAGCTAGCTAAGTTTATTGACTTGGCGTTAAAACAAAAAGTTGTAGAAAACCATAAACTTTCGCTTGATTTGTCAAAGCAGCAACTAGATCTAGATGAAGAAAAATTTAACAATTCTTTGATTGATAAGTCAGCCTTAATAAAGCAAAAAGACTCCTATGTTAAAGCCAAACAGCAATTTCTCCAGTCGAGCAAAGAGTTGATTATTGAGAGGCGAGAGTTAGCCAATCTTATTGATGTTCAAGAGTCAGAGATGTTTGTTGATGTGAACTTATTTGAAGAGCATAGCTTGACTGAAATTGACCCCCGCTCTTTTGTTAAAGATTCACGCTCAATATTAAAATTTGACTTTGATAAGGCAAGACTTCAAAGGCAGCTACAATCTTTTGAAAATAAAACTATGCCTAATGTAAACCTAAACTTAGGTATGTCCTCACAAGGAGATGATGAAAAGTATTTTGGTAGCTTTGGTAACAGAGATTATTCTTGGAATATTGGTCTTGATATCTCATATGCTTTAGGCTCTAGAAAAGAGCTATTTGATGTTGAGCGAGCAGAAATTAGTATGGATAACGTCGATGCTAAAAAAGAAGAGGCAGTAATAAACAGCATACAACAAATTAATTATTTGTTAGCCCAAGTTGATCTCTTGTCTGAACTAGTTACGCTTTATCTAGAGCAGGGGGCACTGGCCGAAGAGATGGTTATAGAAGAGCAAATTAAATTTAGTGAAGCGAGAGGTCAAAAATCATTAATAATTGCCGCTAAAAGTAATGCTAATCTAGCAAACCTTACTTATCTTCAAGCAGCCGCTACTTACCAAAAAATTGTGATTGATTATAAGTCAGCAATTGACCAGTTATATAATTAACAACTATGATTCGTTTTTTTTTAACTTTATGCTCTATTTTGCCTCTAAAGATTAATCATATATTTGGAACATTAATAGGCTACTCACTTTATTTATTTGGCTCAGATACTAAAAAAGTATCAAGTCAAAATATTCAAATTTGCTTGCCTCAATTAACCAATCAAGAGAGGCAAAATCTTGTTAAAAAAGCACTCATCCATACAGGCAAAAACTTAACTGAATCTGGCCTAATTTGGAATCAAAGCTTTTCAGAAAATACTAGATATGTTCAAAAAATAAATGGAGAGCATTATCTAGATAGTTCAAAAAAATCAATTTTATTAGTGCCTCATATTGGTTGCTGGGAAATAACGGGAAGGGTTCTAGCTGATTCAAGGAAGGTAACATTTATGTATAAACCCCTTAAAAGTCAAAATCAAAATGATTACTTGTTTAAACGAAGAAATCAAGGAAATTTAACGATGGCTAGTGCCGATAAATCTGGAATTTTAAAGATGCAGCGCGCCCTAAAAAATGGTGAATTGGTAGGTATATTGCCAGATCAAGATCCTGGTAAGGATGGAGGGATTATGGCGCCGTTTTTTAATAAGCAAGTAAATACAATGACATTGCTCGCTAAAATTGCACAAAAACAAGATGCACAAGTTTTAATGTTTTGGGCTGAAAGACTTCAGAAAGGAAGAGGTTATGAATTAAATATAGAGCCTGTTGATCTATTCTTAAACGGAGAAACTTTGCAAGATCAAGTTGCCTCCATGAATCATTCTATTGAGGCTTTAATTAAAAGACTTCCAGAGCAGTACATGTGGAGTTATCGAAGATTTAAATCGACCCATTCCTACGTGTAATTGTTATTTTATTGTTACAAAAATCTTGACATTATCAATAATGGTATAATTATTCTATGAGAATTTTTGAAGATGTAAAAAGCGTATTTGATCGAGATCCTGCCGCAAGAAATGTTTTTGAAATACTTACATGTTATTCAGGCGTTCAGGCTGTAATTATTTATAGATTAACGCACCTATTATGGAGCTATAAGCTCTACTGGCTTGCGCGTTTTATTTCTACTTTTGCACGCTGGATTACTGGAATTGAAATTCATCCTGGCGCTGTTATTGGGAGGCGTTTTTTTATTGATCATGGAATGGGTGTTGTTATAGGCGAGACTGCCGAAATAGGCGATGACTGCATGATGTATCACGGAGTTACGCTTGGCGGAACCTCATGGGATAAGGAGAAGCGCCATCCCACGCTTAAAGATGGTGTTGTGATAGGGGCTGGGGCAAAAATTTTAGGTCCGATTACCCTTGGACATAATGTTCGAGTTGGCTCGAACTCTGTTGTGGTTAGATCTGTCGATGATAATGATACTGTTGTTGGTATTCCTGGGCGCGTAGTTACGAAGAAGGTCAGCGAGATTGATACATTTGACTCTTATGCTGCAAGCTCAAGTGGTCGATCAAATGATCCAACTATTCAAGCTGTAGATTCTATTATTGAGCGTTTATCAGAAATTGATAAGAAAATAGCCAGTCTCCCTGTCAATTCTGAAGTAAAAAAAAGAAGACTCAAAAATTGTTGAAAATAAGTAACTATTGATTGAATTTAATACTTGACTATTTTCCTAGGTTACTAGTATAATTTCCTTAAATTTTTAACTAACTAATAACGTTATGCAATTAACTACGAAAGGAAGATACGCAGTAACTGCAATGCTTGATCTCGCCTCTAATGAGTCGGCTAAACCTGTCACACTAGATATGATTTCTCAAAGGCAAAATATCTCACTGTCCTACTTAGAGCAGCTTTTTGCTAAGCTTAGAAAAGCGTCTCTGGTTAGAAGTGTTCGAGGTCCAGGAGGTGGTTATCTTTTAAATGTTAACGCTGTGGACGTTACTCTTACGCAGATTATTGAGGCCGTTGATGAGAACATAGATCTGCGTCGCTGTCACGGTTCAAAGGATTGCTTAAGGGGTAAGCAGTGCTTGTCACATCACCTGTGGTGCGAGGTAAGTGACCAAATAAGAGGATTTCTGAGTACGAGAAATCTTCAACAGGTCATTGATGATTACAAGATTAATCAAGATATACAATTACATTAATAATTAAGGAATATAAATAATGCTAACTCCAACTTATATGGACTATTCATCTACTACTCCAGTAGACGCTCGTGTTGCTAAAAAAATGGCTAAATACTTAACTATGGAAGGCGACTTTGGAAATGCCGCTTCGCGCTCACATTATTATGGGTGGCAAGCTGAAAAAGCGGTCGATGAAGCGCGCTCACAAGTAGCAGATCTAGTGGGAGCTGATCCACGAGAGATTGTTTGGACTTCAGGCGCAACAGAATCAAATAATCTAGCAATTAAAGGTATTGCACACTTTTATGAAAAGCGTGGTAAGCATATTATTACTTTAAAAACTGAACACAAAGCGGTCTTAGATACTTGTCGTCAACTGGAAAGAGAAGGCTTTGAAGTAACTTACTTAGACCCATTACCGAACGGTTTGTTGGACATGGATGTCTTTAATAAGACAATAAGAGAGGATACAATTCTAGCCTCCATTATGCATGTTAATAATGAGATTGGTGTCATCCAGGATTTACAAGCTATTGGTGATATTTGCAGAGAAAATAAGGTATTTTTTCATGTTGATGCTGCCCAATCTGTTGGTAAGTTAGAGATAAATTTAGAGTCACTTCCGGTTGATTTAATGAGCTTTTCAGCGCACAAGATATATGGACCTAAGGGAATGGGAGCGCTTTATGTATCTCGCAAGCCAAGAGTCAGACTTGAAGCTCAGATGCATGGCGGCGGTCATGAACGCGGAATGAGGTCTGGCACTTTAGCTACCCACCAAATTGTTGGTATTGGTGAAGCGTTTGCAATTGCTAAAGCTGAAATGAAAGATGAAGGCGTAAGAGTTCAAAAACTTCGTGACAGATTGCTTGCTGGATTTTCTGATATGGAGGAGGTTGTTGTTAATGGCGACCTAGACCAAAGAATTTCAGGAAACTTGAATATTAGTTTTAATTACGTTGAGGGTGAGTCTCTAATGATGGCAATTTCTGATGTGGCCGTTTCTTCAGGTTCTGCCTGTACCTCATCAAGCCTAGAGCCTTCTTATGTGCTTCGAGCATTAGGGCTAACTGATGAGCTAGCGCACAGCTCTATTCGTTTTAGTGTTGGGCGATATACAACTGAAAAAGATGTCGACGATGCAATTAAGCTTGTTCGTGAAAAAGTTCAAAAATTAAGAGATTTATCGCCTTTATGGGACATGTTTAAAGATGGGGTTGATTTGAGTACGGTAGAGTGGGCTGCGCACTAATTAAACTAAACGTTTAGTTTAATAAAACATAACGGTATAGCGTAAAATTAAAAGTTAAATTCGGAGTAACTTATGGCATATGGTAAAAAAGTATTAGATCACTATGAAAACCCACGTAATGTTGGAGTTTTGGACAAAGATGCGCCTAATGTAGGCACAGGAATGGTTGGAGCGCCTGCTTGCGGTGACGTAATGAGATTACAAATTCAAATTAATGATGAAGGCGTAATCGAAGAAGCTAAATTTAAAACTTATGGCTGCGGTTCTGCAATAGCCTCATCATCTCTCTTAACAGAGTGGGTTAAAGGAAAAACGCTTGATGAAGCAGCTCAGATCAAGAATACTGAAATTGTAGAAGAGTTAGAGTTGCCCCCTGTAAAGATTCATTGCTCGGTTTTGGCTGAGGATGCAATAAAAGCAGCAATTAATGATTTAAAGAGTAAAGCTAGCTAATTACTATGGCAGTAACGTTAACAGAAAAAGCGGCAGAGCGAATGAGCGATTACTTAGCTAATCGAGGAACAGGTGTCGGCGTAAGGCTGTCTGTTCAAACTACAGGCTGCTCTGGCCTTGGCTATAACATGGAGTTTGTTGATGCAGTGAATGAAGACGACACTCTGTTTGATGATAAAGGCGTTAATGTTATTGTTGATGCTAAAAGTTTGATTTATATTGATGGCACTGAAGTTGACTATCAAAAAGAAGGTTTAAACGAAGGTTTTGAGTTTAACAATCCAAATTCTAAAGCTGAATGTGGTTGTGGCGAATCCTTTACTGTTTAATTCACTTTCTTTAACTCTCAAGGTACATTCCTAATGCAAAATTATTTTGAGTTATTTGACCTTGAGACCTCATTCTTTATTGATGACGATCAACTCAAATCTTCTTATCGAAAAGAAATATCCAGGTTTCATCCTGATAAATATGCCACAAAGAGTGAGTCTGAAAAGCTTCAAGCTCTTCAGAATACATCGCTTCTAAATTTAGCCTATACTTCTCTTAAGACCCCCCTGAATCGTGCTACCTACCTTCTTAAGATGGAAGGTTTAGATCCGTTTGATGAGAGAGATACTGTAATGAATCAGGATTTTTTGTTATCTCAAATTGACTTACGTGAGGAGCTTGAAGTAATTGAAGAGGATCGAGATAGCTTAGGTTTAGAGAGTTTTATGGAGCGTGTTGATCTTCATATCGAAGAGAATACAGAGTCAATTTATAAGGCTTTTGAGTTTAAGAATGATCTTATGGATATCAAGATGAATGTTAGAGAATTGAAGTTTTATGATCAACTCTATAAAGAAGCTAATAAATTAATGGACGAACTGCTCTAAGGATTTAGTTTATGGCGTTATTACAAATTTCAGAGCCTGGTCAGTCAACTGCGCCTCACCACCATAACTTAGCGTGCGGTATTGATTTAGGAACAACAAACTCACTTGTGGCTAGCGTATTGAGCGGGGAGATAAAGCTAGTCTTAGATCAAAATGATAGGGCTATTCTTCCATCGGTTGTTTATTGCGGCTCTAAAGAGATTGTAGTTGGAAGTGATGCGCTAGATTTTGCAATAAAAGACCCAACAAACACAATCTTATCGATTAAGCGTTTTATGGGAATTGACTACAGTGAAGCAAAAGAAGTTAAAAACTTACCTTATGATTTTGTAGAGCATAAAGGTGGTGTTTTATTTAAGACAGCAATTGGTAATCTCTCTGCAATTGAAATTTCAGCAAAAATACTTTCTACTTTAAAGTTGCGCGCAGAAGGAGCTCTTGGTGGTGAGCTAAAAGGTGCAGTAATTACCGTTCCTGCGTATTTCAATGACGCGCAGAGACAGTCTACAAAGGATTCGGCCAAACTCGCTGGAATAAATGTCTTAAGGCTTCTTAATGAGCCAACAGCGGCTGCAATTGCTTATGGCTTGGAGTCAGGAGAAGAAGGCATTCATGCTGTGTATGACTTAGGTGGCGGTACGTTTGATATATCGATACTAAGCTTTAATAAAGGCGTTTTTGAGGTTCTTTCAACGGGCGGCGACTCAAGTTTAGGCGGTGATGATTTTGATAACTTAATTTTTGAAGATTGCGCTCAATCACTTAACCTAACTAATTTATCTGCATCCCAAATTCAAACAGTTAGAAAGCTTTCAAAGTTAGCAAAAGAGACTCTTTCAATTAAAGAGACTGCTGAATTTTCTATTGAAGGTCAGTCTTATAAAATCACAAAGTCTCATTTTGACCAAATGAGTGAGGTTCTAATTAAAAGAACATTACTTTTGACAAAGAGAGCTTTAAGAGATGCTGACGTTCATATATCTGACGTTAAAGAGATTATTATGGTTGGTGGCTCAACCCGAATGAGCGCAATCAGAGAGCGAGTTGGAAAGGTTTTTGATAAGCCTGTTTTATGCTCTATTAACCCTGATGAGGTTGTCGCTAAGGGGGCTGCAATTCAGGCAAACATATTGGTCGGCAATAAAAGTAGAGATGACGTATTGTTACTCGATGTTCTGCCTCTTTCTTTAGGTCTTGAGACTATGGGCGGCCTTGTCGAGAAAGTAATTCATCGAAATACCACAATACCAATCACTAGGGCTCAAGAATTCACCACCTACAAAGACGGCCAGACTGGTATGAGTATTCACGTGTTTCAAGGTGAGCGTGAACTTACAAAAGATTGCAGGTCACTTGGGCGTTTCGAATTAAAAGGAATCCCTCCAATGGTTGCGGGAAGGGCTCGTATTTTGGTTGAATTTCAAGTCGACGCGGACGGCTTACTATCGGTTTTAGCTAAAGAGGAGACTTCTGGCGTTAAATCTGAAATTGTTATTAAGCCTTCTTTTGGCCTCAGTGACTCAGACATGGAACAAATGCTCAAAGATTCTGTTGTGTTTGCGCAAGAAGATATTATTTTAAGACAACTTCAAGAGCAAAAGGTTGATGCAACAAGAACAATAGAGGCAATCGATTCAGCTTTAGAGGCTGATAAAGCTCTTTTAGATGAGTCGATGCTTAAAAGCATCCTACAATCAAGAGGGTATCTATCATCAATAATAGAGTCTGATGACGTTACTCTGATTAAAAATGCAACCCTGGATCTTGAAAAGGTTAGCTCAAAATTTGTTGAGATGAGAATGAATAAGTCAATAATGAGCGCGATGCAAGGACATAAAATTGATGAATTTAACTAATAACTATAAAATATCACTATGCCTCAATTAATTATCCTGCCAAATGAAGAATTTTGCCCTGAGGGCATTGTTATTGAAACAAATACTGGAACGAGTGTTTGCCGGGCTTTGCTTGATAATGGTATTGAAATTGAGCACGCATGTGAAATGTCAAACGCCTGCACAACATGCCATATATACCTTCGAGAGGGTTTTGATTCAATCGAAGAGTCTGATGAGATCGAAGATGACCTACTCGATAAAGCTTGGGGGCTTGATCCTGACTCAAGGCTCTCTTGTCAGGCCATTGTCTCAGATGATGATTTAGTTATTGAAATACCAAGATACACGATTAATCAGGTGTCAGAAAACCACTAAACTTTAAAAAAGAGGTTGCTTATGTTTTTAGATAAAATTAATGATGGCTTTTGGGCTTGTAAGCATACGTGGGCAAAAAGCGCCAATAATACAAAGTGGTGCCTCATTGGCTGCGCTACTGGTGAATTTGCAACACTGGCCTATTACAGTTACTCTGGCATCACGAGTGACCTCGTGCTTTATAGTTCTGTTTGGTACTTATTTGCAGCGCTGCCTCTTATTAATGGTCTAATAACAAGTGTCATCTTAGAAACCATCATTCTTATTAGGTCAAATTTTGATTTTGCAAACGCCTTAAAAACGGCGCTCGGGATGTCCTTTATTTCAATGCTGATGATGGAAGTAGCGATGATGTTTACAGACCTGGTTTTTACAGGCGGCGTCTTGGGCCTAAATTATTTTGCGATCCCTTTAATGCTTTTAGTCGGTTTTTTAGCGCCTTGGCCCTATAATTACTGGCGCTTAAAGAAGTTTAATATGGCTTGCCACTAACCTCTCCTAATAAAGAGAGAGGATAGTTAGCTTATTCACTCTTACTCAATTGTAATCTTTGGAAAAGCGCCAATTGACTCGCTTTGAAGCGACAGTGTCGCAGCAACATTCCTGGCAATTTCCTGATACATCATTGAGACTTTACTCTCTGGGTCTTTAGCAACGCTAGGAGTTCCTTCATCAACGTCAGTTCTGATTTCTAATTTAAGTGGAAGCGCTCCAAGAAACTTCGTGTTAGAACTCGCCGCCATTCTTTCACCGCCACCATTACCAAAAATCTCTTCAGCGTGATTACAGTTTGAACAAATATGAATCGACATGTTTTCAACGATACCTAATATTGGGATGTTTACCTTTTCGAACATTGCTAAACCCTTCTGAGCGTCAATAAGTGCAATGTCTTGAGGCGTTGTAACAATGACAGCTCCGCTGACAGGAATTTTTTGAGACAGAGTCAGCTGTGTATCACCCGTTCCTGGTGGCAGGTCGACAATCATGTAGTCAACATCTTCCCATTCTGTGTTCTTTAAAAGCTGTTCTAAGGCCTGAGTTACCATCGGGCCGCGCCATACCATGGGGGAGGCTTCTTCCACTAAAAAACCGATCGACATTGCCTGAATGCCATGCGCCAGAACAGGCTTCATGTTGCCTTCTTTAGACTCTTCGGGCCTAAGATCTTTAACGCCTAGCATGCGCGGCTGAGAGGGGCCATAAATGTCCGCATCGAGGAGCGCAACG
>Ga0115000_10004495_pt1 | contig 11407 bp, 10 predicted proteins | sample ArcticOcean_MG_C_6_FD_89690 | JGI IMG/M metagenome (GOLD analysis project Ga0115000, IMG submission 89690) | Marine microbial communities from western Arctic Ocean - ArcticOcean_MG_CB8_128 | ecosystem: Environmental > Aquatic > Marine > Oceanic | place: Arctic Ocean: Canada Basin | collected... | reverse complement strand
GTCGCTAGCCTCTAATCATTCATTGCTAGCGGTATGCACATCCAGATTTACTGTTGATTCATACAGTACTGTATAAAAACACAGCATTCAAGCCTTTTTCAAGATTAGTCCAAAGAGATCCAGCCAAAGCCTTCTTCCTGGCTGGCGACCACCAGCGAGCCAGACCACCCTGATAACAAGGGCTGTACGGCATCCTGTGCCAGATTGGGTAGGTTATTTTTCCCCGAGATGTGAGAAATGACCAGGTGACGCAGCCGCTCAAGATTGAGGGTATCCAACAGTTCTGCAGCCTGTACATTATTCAGGTGGCCATAGTCACCGCCCACCCTTTGCTTCAACTGATAAGGGTAAGGCCCATCCTGGAGCATCACCACGTCGTGGTTGCATTCGAGCAACAACGCATCACATTCACGATACGTTTCTCTGACGTGCGGCGTGATATGGCCGAGGTCCGTCAGCACTCCAACTGTTATCTCATTCGCGGTAACAAGATACTGACACGGTTCTTTGGCATCATGAGGTACTGCAACCGGAGTGATAGTGAGTGAACCGACTTCAAATGGACTGTGACAATTGATCTTGTTCAAAACCGGCAACTCACCCATTTTTTTGTGCTGGTAAGTACCTGGTGTCAGGTAAACCGGTGTGCCAAATTTTCTGGCAAAACCGGCAACACCGTGGATATGGTCTGCATGCTCATGGGTCACCAGAATGGCATCGACGTCTTGGGGCATCAAACCCAAGCGAGAGAGTCTTCTGACAGTTTCCTTAATGGTGAAGCCAAGATCGATGACCACGCAGGTACTGCCGTTATCTATCAGGGTCGCGTTACCCTTGCTGCCACTTCCCAGGGAAGCGAATCTCACTGGCATACGCTCTGGTCCTGAATCACTAGGTGGAGTATTCCTTGATCAGCTTTAGTAACCGCTCTTTCAGGATCAGACTGTCGGTCTCCGACGCCGCAAGTTCGCTGGCAACGCCAACAGTAACTCTGATTTCTTCACCTTCTGACTCCAGCTGAACCGTGAACCTGTGTCCTGGATCAGCATCTTCTTTACCATCGCCGCCACCAAAAATCTTTGAAAAGAATCCCGGATCAGGATCATGGCGAGAGCTGTAGTAGACGTAATAGATAGCAGAAGTACGGTCCAGGTCCTCTACATCAATTCGGGCATCTTCAAGCGCAGCCCCAACCGTTGCCCAGGCCCGATCGAAGTCGAGTTTGTATTTCAGGACCATACCCTCAGGCTCGGCCACCAGGAACGCCTTGCTTTCCTGCAGGCCGGCGGCCAGTAACGACACACTCGGTCCCTGCGCAACCCGGTCACCCAGGTAGTAAGCCAGTGTAGTCAGCATCTTTCCTTCAAGTTCAGGATTATCCGATTGGCCATCCCAATCGGTCCGGTCATCGGGATCAAATCCACCCAGAGGACGCTCTGCCTGCTCGATATAAAGTTCTGTGCTGGAGGCCCTGACCCCTGGCTCAACTCGCACAAAAAACTTGTACTGCTGGGCCATGGATTGCTCACCCCAAGCTGAGCCAGTGGTCAGGCTCTCATAAATCTCATCAGGGTTGCCACTGGTACCAATGATCCACGCTGTTTCCAGGGTGCCGTTTCTTGGATCCAGCTGCTCCACTGGCAGATGGTTTTCTTCCCAGAAAAGGACTACCTGGGGCCATATCGTCGCGGTGGGCAGGTCGAGGAATACCCACCTGGACTCACCCAGCTTTCGGATCACAATCTGCTCTACACCAAAGGACGTGCTCAGTGCATCAGGAAGCCTCAGCTCAATCTCTTTGTCAGCCAGCCCCCTGTAGTCGACCACCTGGGGAATAGGCATCTGGTCATTAAAAGGAGGCTTGTCCAGGCTTACAGGTATTTCCGTTGGGGCACTGGATCCCGTCTCAAGCGTCAGTTGTTCATCGCTCTTGCCAATCCAGCCAAGCCAACCGCAACCACCGAGTAGCAACACCCCACATACCAACAATCCACGAACGATCAATTAATTACCCCCGCATGGTGCATCGCTGCACGTAGCTCAACATGATATTTTTCCGAAAAAGGCGTCATCGGTAACCTGATGCCTGCCTCTATTCTACCCATTTGGGACAGCGCCCATTTAACGGGAATAGGATTCGACTCAAGAAACAATTTCTCGTGCAATCCCTGCAATTCTTCGTCAATTGCCTTCGAGGTTTCTGCATCACCATTTACCGCGGCGACAGCCATCGCAGACAATTTAGCCGGCGCGATATTGGCCGTCACGCTGATCGTACCTCTGGCGCCTTCCAGCATCAGGTCACAGGACGTCGCATCGTCTCCCGAGTAAATCGGAATGTCGCACAGCTCACGAATTTGTTGCCCACGTTTAAGGTCACCAGTTGCCTCTTTAATGCCAATAACCTGAGGAACTTCAGCCAGGCGGGCAACCGTTTCCGGCAACATATCGCAGGCAGTTCGGCCAGGAACATTGTAAAGAAACTGCGGCAGCTCAACTGCCTGGGCAATGGCTTCGTAGTGACGAAACAAGCCTTCCTGAGTAGGTTTGTTGTAATAGGGTGTCACCAGAAGGCAGGCATCAGCACCTAGCGCCTTCGCTGAAGACGTTAACTCGATCGCTTCCGCTGTGGAATTACCGCCAGTGCCTGCAATGATGGGAACCCGCCCGGCAACCGTATCAACGGCGAACTTAACAATTTGGCAATGTTCATCGACTGTAACGGTCGAAGACTCACCGGTCGTGCCCACAGGCACTATTGCCGCCGTCCCCTGTTCAATATGCCACTCGAGCAGGTCACCAAGTTTCGCCCAGTCGATCTCACCATCTGCGTGCATGGGGGTGACCAGGGCGACGATACTTCCGATGATCATGGTAGTGGCCTTTAGGAAAAGTGGCTCATATTACTGACGTGCGAATAGCTTCACAAGCTCGGCGATTTCGGCAATTAACTCAGGCTTTCTTCAGCCAGTGAGTATATTGGCCGTCAGATTCTTCCTGTCGCAACAACTCGTTGCCACTTTGTTTGGCAAACACCTCAAAGTCTCGGACAGATCCGGGGTCTGTACAGACAACCTCGAGCACCTGACCGCTATCAAGACCGTTTAGCGCTTGTTTTGCTTTCAGCAACGGCAACGGACAGGTCAATCCACAGGCGTCCAGCTTTTGATCAATATTCATGGAAGGGATTATAACGGAATCTGACCGACCCTTGACCCTCTATAGGCGAAGATCTGAACGTAAAGTGAGATAATCTGTCCAAATAAGCTGGCTCACCCTAACCTGAACCTGAAAAATGATTCGTATTTCTCTAATCCTGAGTAGCATCCTCTGGTGCCTGACCTTGTCAGCCAACCAGGACCTGCCGACGTTCGGGGACAGCACTTCAGGCATTATTTCGCTCGAGCAGGAGCGCCGGCTCGGACAACAGTTTTTGCGCTCGATCAGGGCCCAGGCACCTACACTGGATGACCCCGTCCTCCAGGACTTTTTAGAGCATCTCATCTATCGCCTTGCCTCACACAGCCAACTTGAAGATCGCCGACTCGACATTGTGATTATTCGGAATGGGTCGCTGAACGCTTTCGCGGCGCCGGGCGGGATAGTAGGTGTTCACCACGGCCTGTTTCGCTACGCGCAAACGGAACATGAAATGTCGGCGATCCTCGCCCACGAACTGGCTCACCTGAGTCAGCGCCACTTCGCCAGAAGAGTGGCCGAGGGTAAAAAAAGCGCAGCCATTAACATTGCCGGTTTGCTGGCCGGGGTCATTCTTGCAGCAACTGCTGGTGGGGATGCTGCGCTTGCGGCATTCACCGGAAGCCAAGGGCTGGCACAAAACCAGTCCCTCAAGTATTCCCGCGAACGAGAAGCAGAAGCTGACAGAATCGGTATTTATACTCTGGATGAAGCCAGCATGGACCCACGAGCTATGGCTTATATGTTCGAGCGATTGCAGCGCGCCAGCCGTTACAGCACAGGTAACAATATCCCGGAGTTCCTGCGAAGCCACCCTGTAACCAATGACCGGGTAGCGGATTCCTATAACCAAACCCAGAATTACCCCAAAAAGCAATTCCCTGCCAACCTGGAGTATCAATTGATGCGCGTCCGCGCTCGTGTGGTCACCAGCGGGAACCAGCCAAAGGAGATAAAGCATTTCGAAGCCGCATTTAAGGAAAGCAGTAATGCCATCCAAAAAACTGCAAACCAGTATGGCCTGGTCATCTCGCTTACCAATTCATTAGCCTTCGACAAAGCCCGCACACATATTCGGGAGCTTCGTGAACAACACCCATTGAATATCCCCTTTCGAATAGCAGAGGCTGCGATCTACACCAGTGCCCAGCAACCGGAAATTGCGCTCGACCTTTTGGAGGAAGCTTTGGAAGTGTCACCCAACAACTACCCTTTATCCGCCAGTTACGCGCAGACACTTCTTGCCGCACGCAAACCACACGCAGCGCTGGAGGTGTTGACCAGACTAAGTGTTAAACGACCTAACGATGAATATGTCTGGTACCTGCTGGCGGAAGCCTACGGGCTTGCCAACAATATTCCTGGGGTGCACGAAGCTAGAGCAGAATTTTTCGTGCTCAACGCCAATTACGACCAGGCGATCAAACAGCTCGGTTACGCACTACCCCTGGTACGGCATAACTTTCAGCAAACCGCGCGCATTAAACAAAGACTGGAGGATATATGGGTGATGAAGGATGGTGGCTGAATCCCTTAGATATCAATAGTACTTCGCCTTCATTTCAGGCTTCAGTTCTTCGACAGCCGACACCACAAACCCAGCAGACTTTTCAATCCCGGACTGGCACCCGGCCGGACATGTTCTGAAGCCAGGGTCTGATAGCAGGGTCGCGTGCCAGATCAGGCGCGGACCCTTTTCAGCTTCTTATGCGGATTTCCCCACTAGCCTGGAAGGCGACCATCCGCTGAAGTGGCACCAGTGCTTTCTGCCTGAGCTCTTCATCAATCAAAACTTCATTACTCGCTTCAACCAGCGATGACTCAAGGTTTTCCAGTGCGTTCATTCCCATCCAGGGACAATGCGCGCAGCTCCTGCACGTTGCACCACTGCCTGCCGTTGGGGCTTCAATAAATATCTTGTCGGGTGCGAGCGACCGCATCTTGTAAAAAATACCCTTATCCGTAGCGACAATAAACTTCTCATTCGGCAGTTCCTGCGAAGCGCGAATGATTTGCGTGGTCGAACCCACCACATCAGCAAGATCGATCACTGAGGGTGGCGACTCCGGGTGCACAAGTACCGCAGCCTCAGGATAGACATGCATCAAGTCTTGAAGACCTTTCGCCTTGAACTCTTCATGCACAATGCAACTGCCGTTCCATAGCACCATATCGGCGCCGGTCTCCTTGTTGATATACGAGCCAAGATACTTGTCCGGCGCCCAGATGATCGGTTTACCCTCGTCCATCAGGTGCTCGACAACCTCCAGTGCGATACCGGAAGTCACCACCCAATCTGCGCGCGCTTTCACGGCAGCCGATGTATTCGCATAAACGACAACGGTATGGTCCGGGTGTTCATCGCAGAAAGCAGAAAACTCATCAATGGGACAACCCAGGTCAAGTGAGCAAGTTGCCTCAAGGGTCGGCATCAAGACTGTTTTTTTCGGAGAAAGAATCTTGGCAGTCTCGCCCATGAACTTAACACCAGCTACTACCAGAGTATCGGCGTTACACTCCGCACCAAATCGCGCCATTTCAAGCGAGTCAGAGACACAGCCCCCGGTTTCTTCCGCCAATTCCTGGATCGCATCGTCAGTATAGTAATGAGCCACGATCGCGGCGTTTTCGCGTTTAAGCAGAGCTTTAATTCGATCCTTATAGGCACGAACTTCACCGTCACTCAGCAGATGGCTTTGATGAAGTGGTACGTCGAATGCAATGTTGGACATCAGTCTTATCGTTAACCGGGATAAATGGATTAGCTATTATAGCGCAGCCAAAGCCGTTAAAGTCACCACTGCTTTATTCAAAATGCATAGCTTTCATTCCATGTCACGCATCGCACTGCTGATACAGGAGACACCGACACTAGAGGATGGTAATTATCTCAGGTTCGCCCGTGAACTGGATAAGTCAGGCCATAGCGTCGACATTATGTTTGTCGATTCCCTGAGACTGCTTGCGGGTCGGGTTACGGCTGACGCATTCTCCTGGCGCTCACACCTGAAGTCAGGCTCACCGTTGCCGACGAGTGCTGAATGTAAAATCGACCACGATGTTATCTGGATTTTTGGCCTGGGTGATCGAGAGAACTTCCTCGATAAATACCAACTGCTCTACTCCCTGCCCGAAAGATGCAAAATCGTTAACTCACTTGACGCCATCATGCATCTTAAGAGCAAGTATTATCTTGCCAGCCAGGGCGATCAGTTTCCGAGTCCGGAAACCTACGCATCAACCTCCGCTGAAGAACTGATCAGTATTGTTCAGGCAAATGAAGGAAAGTGGATTGTAAAACCGCCTGCAGGGAGCCTTGGCAGAGATGTCCACCTAACTCACGCCGGGGACAGTCAACTGACCGTGATTATCAAAAAGCTCTGTGGCGCGGCTAACAGCAGGTATACCATGCTCCAGAGATACATCCCTGAGATTGAGCAAGGCGAGAAACGGGTTTTATTGGCCGGTGGCCAGGTGATCGGTCAATACCTACGTCGCCCCTTGGGCGATCACCGAACCAACATCACTGCCGGTGCCAAAACTGAACCCTGTGGCCTCTCTGAGGCAGAGCGCGACTATTGCACCAAATTGGCCCAACAGATCCTGTCAAGAGGCGCCTGGTTCGCAGGGGTGGATCTCGTTTACCCGTGGCTTATCGAGGTCAATGTGATTAATCCAGGCGGAATTACCACCATTGATAAACTGACCGGTTGTGACCTGAGCGCAAAAGTCGTCGAAGCCGTAATGGCTAGCCTCGATCAAACCCGAGTTCCTTGAACTTTGGGCGGGAATCGGTATGATAGCGGCCTTTCCTTTCGGGCCGTTAGCTCAGTCGGTAGAGCAGTTGGCTTTTAACCAATTGGTCCCGCGTTCGAGTCGCGGACGGCCCACCAAAAATGGGGGCTCCACCTAGGAGCCCTTGTTTTTTTAGCCCACAAACAGGTCTAAAAACCCTTCTATAGCCGATTGCACCTTACGCAGGCAACCTTGCAGCTCAAAGACATGCATTTCCACTGGCTGCATCCGATAGCAATAAGCGACTACAGTAAGTTTAAAAAACTGCATGATGCGTGATACGTTTCTTGAAACTTCCGGCCTCACCGCACTACCTCAGAGAGACAACTTAAATAGTTGGATTAGTTCGATCTTACTTGCGGTGATCAGCACCCCACCGCCCCTTCACCAACGGGTAAATTGTATCTAAAATCTCGGCATCAATTTTAGCTGGCCCACCTCAATATGGCAGTAGAGTACAGGATGGGTTAGCCCCCTTTTCAGAGAAATCATCAAGTGAGGTCAGAGTATAGAGTGAAAGTAAAACGGGCCATCTAGCACATTTACTGTGGCACTTTACTCTGACCCCAAAACAGCAAATGTGATTTTTACTCCGACGCCATTTATCTCAATCCAGATACCCGCCAGAAGTTAAACGTCGATGGTTTTCGATTTTATTGGGTTGTTGTGAAGACAACATATCGTGTGGGAACCCGGGAGAAATCTGGCTGATTTTGTTCAATCGCTCAATTGCTTCTTCGGGAAGTTCCAGTTCAAGGCAACCAAGATTTTCCTGCCATTGTTTGAGCGTTCGAGCGCCAACTAGCGGGATGATGTTCGCTGGTCCCTGCTGCACCCACTTGATCGCAACCTGAGTTGCCGAACAACCAATCTCGCCAGCAATGTCCATGACGGTCCTGGCAATTAAAAGCGATCGATCGTTGATCATCGCCTGATTTCGTTGGCCCCGGCCAGCCGCATTGGGATCGATATTGTATTTACCGCTAAGCATACCAGATCCAACAATTCCCCACGGCGTGACTGCCAGGTCTAGTGCACGTGCCATGGGTAACAATTCGCGCTCAACCGTCCTGTCGATCAAGCTGTATCGAATTTGCAATGCAATGAATTGCGACCAGCCGCGTAACTCGGCAATCGTGTTAGATCGAGAAACCACCCAGGCAGGCGTGTCAGATACGCCGATATATAAAACCTTACCCTGGCTAACCAAATCATCCAGACCACGCATCAATTCTTCCGAAGGTGTTATAGGGTCCCACGCATGCACCCAGTACAGGTCGATATAATCAGTCTGCAATCGCTTCAGACTGGCATGCACAGACTCCATCATGTTCTTTCGCGAATTACCAACTGCGTTAACATCCCTTGATCGCATGCCGCCTGTGTATTTAGTGGCGAGGACAATTCGCTCACGTTCATCTTTCATGAACTCGCCAAGGAACGTTTCGCTAGTTCCTGCATTGTAGACATTCGCCGTATCGATAAAGTTACCGCCCGCTTCGCGAAAGGCATCGTAGACCTGACGGCTTTCATCCTTATCAACACCGATTCCTGTTTCAGTGCCAAATGTCATCGCGCCGAGCGCGAGCTCGGATACTCTAAGACCGCTTTTACCCAAAATTCGATATTTCATATCTGCCTCTCCTGAAGATGCGAGGATATCATCGGTAGTTGAATTTTTCCGAATCAGTCGACAGTTTACCGATCCGCAAAACCGAACCACTTCATGAATTCCAAAAACCGCTAGAGAAGCAGAACCAAAAACGGTAGAAAGATTAGTAAACTATCCGCGGATTCCACCCTGGCGTTCCATCCGCACGCGGCCCGCTCCATCCACCAATAACTCGGTTTTGTCGACCGACACTTGGCATGGGACCTACTAACCGGAAAAAGGACCCGTCAGGGCGAGGAACCCGGGTTCCAGAGTCTGCCAGCACCTCGCTCAAACCACCAAAGATCTCATTGGAGTGACCCAAATCACAATCCACAAAGTGCCTGTTTTTTTGGACTTTTACCCAGTTTGATTGACACTCGTTCAACTGCTAACTTGCCTAATTGATAAATTGACCTTCAGGGCGAATAAATGACCACAGAATACGCAACCATAAGATACGAAACTACCGACACTGGCATTGCCCGGGTCACACTTGCGATGCCTGAAAAACGCAACGCGCAGACACTGGAGCTGCTGTCCGAATTCAATGATGCACTGGACAAAGCCGCCCAGGATGATGCCATCAAGGTCATCGTGATCGCGGCTGATGGGGACCATTTTTCAAGCGGTCATGCCGGGCCCGGCAACCTGGATCTCAAGGAGTATGACACCCAGGGTACCTGGTCCATTTCCCAGGGCGAGGGCGCAGAGCAACACTGGGGGTTCGAACAGGAATTCTTCCTTGGCTACTGCTGGCGCTGGCGCAATATTCCGAAGCCGACCATGGTCGAGGTTCAGGGCTGGGTTATTGCCGGCGGACTAATGCTGGTGTGGCCGTTTGATATCATTATTGCTGCCGACGACACCAAGTTTACTGACCCCGTGGTCGCCCTCGGCGTCAATGGCGTTGAGTACTTTGCCCATCCCTGGGAGTTTGGAACACGTAAAGCCAAGGAAATGTTGTTCACGGGCGAAGTGATCATGGCCGATGAAGCCAAATCGCTCGGGATGGTGAACCACGTGGTAAGCCGCGAGGAACTGACCGATTTCACCATGGCCATGGCCGAAAATATCGCACGCCGCCCAATGATGGGGCTGAAGCTAGCCAAGCAGTCTGTCAACCAGGCCGAAGAAGCGCAGGGACTGTATTCGTCACTGCAGGCTGCTATGAGCCTGCAGCAACTCGGACACTCTCACTGGCGCATCGTCAATGAGAACGGTGCAGCAGTAAACCTCGAGGGTGGCGCTCTGATGAAAGAAATCTTCGATAAGCACAAGAAGCCGAAGAAGGCGGAGTAGCCGACTAGTAGATCACGACGGCATGTCCGATTTCGCGGTCGCGAAAACTTTAAAGATGAACAGGGCCAATTAGGCTCCACGCATAAGAAACTTATGAGAAAAACCTTGCGCTATTTTCTCCATGCTGGGGCTTTCCAGGTCTCACTAGCTGTCTTCATCAATCTGATCTGCTTGTCTGCATACAGTGCTGAGGTCAATAGTGGTAGCGCCCCAATCCATGACGCGAAACCCCGCGGACAAATGGTTTACGACGCTCATTGCGCAACCTGTCACAACGGCGGTGTTGCCCGGGCGCCTGCTCAGCAGATGCTTAGCTTTCTTCCTCCCGAAGTGATCTACAAAACACTGACCGAAGGCGTAATGCGCACGCAAGCAGCTGCGTTAGCCGATGAAGACAAAAAACTCATCGCTGAGTTCCTAACACGGCGCGAATTGGGGAGCATCGTTGCTGGATATGCTGCACCTGTTTGCACCGGGGCATCAAAAAATTTCGACTGGTCGCGCGCGATAAGTGCGCCTAACTGGGGTTTAACTTGGGGTAACACGCGTGAAGTCAGTGAAACCAACGCTGACTTGGGACCGAAAGATATTCCAAGACTCGAACTGAAATGGGCTTTCGAATTTCAAAATACACAGCGCGCACGCTCGCATCCACTCATTGCCGGTGGCGCAGTGTTTGTCGGAAGCCAGTCCGGGCACGTCTATGCTTTGGATGTGCAAACAGGCTGTGTCCGCTGGACGTTTGAGGCCGCCGCCGAAGTCAGAACCGGCATTGTGTTCGCAGAAGTGGCAACCGGTTCGAGCCAGAGCCAGAGAATTGTAGTCTTCGGTGATGTTCTGGGACGTGTTTACGCGGTTGATGCCGAAAGCGGTATAGCACTCTGGCGACTTCGCGCCGATGAACATCCAGCAGCAACCATTACCGGGACGCCTACTGTATTTGAAGGTCTTGTCTATGTGCCGGTTTCGTCATTGGAAGTCGTTTCAGCAAGATTTGATGAGTACGAATGCTGCAAGTTTCGAGGCTCGGTGTTAGCCCTCGATGTCTTGACAGGAAAACGTATCTGGCAGACTTATACGATAGCGTCGACGCCTGCCCCACAACAAATAAATTCAGCAGGCGCACAGAACTATGGTCCCTCAGGCGCTCCTATCTGGAACAGCCCCACCATCGACCGTAAACGGCGAGTGCTCTATGTCGGAACCGGCGAAAATTATTCATCACCGGCGACGCTGACCAGTGACGCCATTCTAGCCATGGACCTGAAGTCAGGCGAGATCAAGTGGCACTATCAGGCGACAGTGGGCGACGCGTGGAATACAGCCTGTTCGTTTGGAGAGAAACAGGCGAACTGCCCGACAGAAGATGGCCCGGACCATGACTTTGGTGCATCCATTGTGCTGGCCGTTGATCAGGCAGGGCAGGACATATTGTTAGCGGCTCAAAAATCCGGGAAGGTG
>Ga0115000_10004492_pt1 | contig 11409 bp, 9 predicted proteins | sample ArcticOcean_MG_C_6_FD_89690 | JGI IMG/M metagenome (GOLD analysis project Ga0115000, IMG submission 89690) | Marine microbial communities from western Arctic Ocean - ArcticOcean_MG_CB8_128 | ecosystem: Environmental > Aquatic > Marine > Oceanic | place: Arctic Ocean: Canada Basin | collected... | reverse complement strand
TGCTAAATCTTTGATGTTGTCTCGCTGATAACTCAAACGAACTGCTTCTGATTTAAACTCTCTGCTAAATTGTCGTTTTTGTTCACCATTTAGTCAATTCCTCATTGGTGTTCTCTTGTTCGTTGTTCCTCCTCGGTTCTCTTGCCATAATTCTAATCTATTAATTTTTAGAATAGGTCTTAACTTTTGTGTCCTAATAAAGGTAGCAACTCCATGTTTTTTGCATTCGATTAAACGTAACAACTCCAATAATTCCACTTTGCCTTCAAGAGCCCCATATAAGCTCAACCTAGAGAATGCTGGTAGGTCACAAGCTGATTTTTGCTTCGCGAGACAGAACGGGATGTTTCTTATTAGATTATTATTACTATTATTATTATTATTATTATTTCACGCTACGTACATTATAAGAAGGGTCATTGTAATTTTTTTTGTCAAATCTCATCGGTGCTCCACCAAAGGATATACCGATTTTAACAGAATTGTTTTTTTCTATACTCCACCAACTTCCTGCCGTCATACAATACTCAGCGCCTCCGAATGTATTGTTTCCATAACGTACAATTCCCCCTGAATTATTAAATCCATAATATCCAGCATCGGAATCATATTTACTGCCTAAGACATCAGAGAGATGATCGTCTGCAAATCCATCTGAAGCTATATATTCTAAAAGCTTATCCCAATCAGTCTTTTGGGCTACGTGCCATCCTGTAGGGCATACATTTCTGGAGTCTATAATTGCATGCCAATTGTAAATTTTACCAGTTATTGTGTCTTCTGCCAAGTTATTACTTAGCGAGCAAGACGCACCTGATGAAGAATTTACCCACTCTGCTCGATCTTCAACGTTAGGTATAGCATCTCCATTAGCGTATTTAGAAGTCCTAAGGTTTTCAGCCATCCATTCTTGCTCTCCAATAACCACAGTTTTGTATTTGTTCCTATCTTGATCAACCAGTCCTTTTCCTTCTTTTGAATCAGCACCCGTTACGAAGCTTTCTTCATTTCCGTATACAATTCCATCCCCAGTAACAATATATGATCGAATGTAATACTCCGTATTTACCAATAAACCAGATATGATTGCACGAAAATCTGAGCTGTCACCTGCGTTGTATTCTCCTTGTATTTGAGTGTTAGTGTTGGAAAAAGTGATCAAACCTTGCTTCTTTTGATGGTCAACTGTTGGAGAAGGGGATAAGTCCCAACAAACGCCAATGTCAAGACCTATTACATCTTGGGCAAATGAAATGTTGCTAATAACTACAGCACCTCTTCCGTTTTTTTTTTCAACAGGAAGGGTGTTTAGTGTTATAAGTAGTTCTTTAACAGATACGCTTGAAGTCTCGTTTTCTTCATTTACAGGCTCCTTCTCGCAAGCTGAAAATAAAGCTATTGTAAGAGTTAGAGTTAATATTATGTTTGATTTTTTCATCATTTTCTTTTTTAAATATTAATAAATTAATTCCATTTACATCTTAGACTGATGATTTCACAGAACGTGACAAACTTTTGTGAAAAAAAAATGCGAAACAAATAAATTGAGTGAATTTGGCTACGATTTATTATCAATTGTAAATCTTCACATCATTGTCAACTTTTTAAGTTAATATCAAATCGTTATTTTTACGCTTTGAAAAATAATTTGTCACGTTTCTATTTTCCGTAGTCTTAACTATGAAAGAAGAATTTACAGGTCATATGATTGAATTACTCAAGAAAAAGGATCGAAAGGCGGTACAAGAAATTTACGAGCTTTATTCACCTGTGCTTTTGGCGATTTGCATGAGGTATTTTAAACCACGAGATGCAGCACTTGATGCAATGCACGAAGGGTTCATAAAAGCTTTGAATTCTATTGGGTCGTTTAAAAATCAGGGTTCTTTTGAAGGTTGGTTAAAACGTATTGTAGTTAACCACTGTTTAGATACTCTAAAAAAGGAGAAAAAATATCAGCACCAAGAGATCGAAGAATTTCATGCTGTTCAAGAAGATGAAGTTGAGGATAAAACAATTGACAAAAAAGACATAAATGAGAAGAAGATTGACGTGAGTTTTGTCAGAGATGCTAAGTTTACATCAATAGAAATCATAGAAGAGATTCATAAGATACCCGAATTGTACAGTATCGTTTTTGTGCTTTTTGTTTTGGAGGAGTTCTCACATGCAGAAATAGCAGAACAACTTGGGATAGATGAAGAAGCGTCTAGAACCAGACTGGCAAGAGCTAGAAAAATGGTTAAGGAAGCATTGTATAAAAGAAGTATTGCTGTTTTAGGAAAATAACATGGACAATAAAAACGTAGAAAATTGGGAACAGGAGCTAAAGAATAAGCTCGGTGATCATAAGGAGGCAACTGGCTCCAAGGACCTTGATGTATTCATGGGTAAACTGGATAATAATAATTTCTTTAAATCAAAAGGAATAGCGGTTTCTGGTAAATGGGTATTTGTTGGTGGTTTCGTGATTGCTGGTCTAGCGTTATGGATGCTGAGTGGTGAGCAACCAGTAACTGTAGAGCCTGAAATCTATCCTGTTATTGAGGCTCAAACTATCGAAACAAAAGCAGCCGAAACAGTTCAAGCAATTAGTGAAGAGATAGATACATCTTTTGATACTGTTAATGCTGGCGGTATTGCGGAAATAAATGTGTCTGAAGACAGTATTTCTAAAGTTCTAATTGTCAATGAGCAGACATTGGCCAGGGAGAAAATAGACCTGGAGAATAAAATAGAAAGGAATAAAATAGCAAAGAAGGAAGTAGTTGAACCTAATATTGAACAAAAGGAGGTTGCAGCCAATCAGACAGTTTCAAAGAAAGTAGTTGACGCAGTTTCTGATGTAGATAAGCCAAAGGAAGAGCCTAAAACAGAACCTGTAGCAAGAAAACGGATAGTCATTATGACAACCGACACTACCGTTGTAACTGATACAACTCATGTGAAGCATAGGGAAAAGGATATAAGAAAAAATAAGTAGTGCGGAATTTACTGTTTTCTTGGTTGTGCTTGATTTCTCTGACTACTTGGTCACAGACCGTCACCTATGATACTATTGTTGAGGTAAAAGAAATCGATATTGGCATTTTTGACACAATTTTATATGTTAAAAAACATGTTCAGATCAATGAAGAATTTACCGTTGTAGATACTGTGAGAGGAAACCAATGGGCCTTTGATGCTTACGGAGGGATTGCTTTATTGGGTAGCAAAGAAATTTATACAGAACCTTATTTAACTTTTAATTCAAGCGAAACCGAAGGCTATTATTTTGGAGGATCGCTTTATTATAATTTTTTCAAGAAGTGGAGCATGCGAATCGGTGCTAAATTAGATTATCAAAAATTAGTTACTAATTACACTAAGTCCACCAACTATACGGTTGATGTTTTTGAAGAAGTTGATGATACCCTAGATACTTATTACAATGTTAGCGGCAATGACACCAACTATTTTCATATTATAGAGCCTAAGACCGTTCAAAGTATAGAAGAAAAAACAAGTTACTCAGATCTCACTTATAACTGGGAACTGTATTATCTAAAAATACCAATCCAGGCGAGTTACGCTGTAGAACTAAACAGATGGAATTTTAGTTTTTTAGCAGGAACAAGTCTTAATTTTCAATTACAAAACTTGACAAGTAATCCCACAGGTGAGCAAGAGACCATCGTTTCCTTTTATCCCAGTGGAATTGTTAGTCTTCAAGCAGGATATTTTGTTGGAAATTCAACCGTTATTCATGTTGAACCACTACTCGAAAAATCTTTTTTTAATAGTGAACAGAGTGTTATTTCTAGCAGTCAGTTTTCTTTTGGGATAGGGTTAAAACAATTTTTTTAAAAAAAAAGTTTGTCACGTTTTGAGAAACATTCAGTCTAAGATGTAAATGCAATCAAATTATTAAAACTTAAAAAAAAGATGAAAAAAACACTATTAACTTTGGCTTGTTACTTCTTTGTAGGATTTAGCTCTTTTGCGCAAAACAGCAATACAGATTCAATCATAAACCTTCTTGAAGGAGAATGGAAGTTGACATCTCTTTGGGGAGGTATTTGTGGCTGTGAAATTCAAGTAAATGGTGCCGATAGTTCAAAAAACGTTCGATTTGAAAAACATCCAAATGCAATAGATAGTGTAGGCTATAGTTACTACACAGATGACACTACCGTTGTTACCGGATATTCAAAAGTAGGTCATACTCCCGGAATTGGATTTAATGGGAAATGGTTTCTAGAGAATTGGCCTACTGGTATTGCAGGGATAGAGAGTAAAAGGTACTTTTACGTAAGTGACACGCTACTGACTATAGATCCAGAAGAAGGAATATCAGATGGTCAAAGCAGTATTTATAAGCCAAAAGTTGTTGCTGATGATAGATACACATTACAAGGGCAGGTAAAGGTGTCTAACGTAGTGTGGAATACCGGTGTGATTTACCTTTATGACATATCGATGGGTAAAACTGTAGATTCAGTCAGCTTTAAAAATGGTAGTTATTTGTTTACTAGTGTTGATACAGGAACTTATACTGTTTCTGTAGTGCCTTATACTGATACTACCTTAGCAGTAGTTTCGCTAAATTACATCACTACTTACTATGTAAATAAAGTAAATGTTCAAGGCGCAAATACCTTTAAGATAACTGCAGATACTTATGGAGTAGATCTTAATTTGTTACCAGCCACTACTGCCGCTTCAGTAAATAATTTAGTTGAATTTGAGACCTCTGTTTATCCTAATCCATTTACAACTCAGTTAATGATAAAAACAGACCAGGATGGAGTGTTAATCAGGGTATTTAATATTCAAGGAAACATAATTTATGATGAGATTTTAAATCAATCTACGAGCATAAATACCTCAGAATGGATAGAAGGAGCTTATTTTGTTCGACTACAAACTAAAAGTGGTGTTAATATACATACGGTAATTAAGTAGAGAATAATACTCCTTTTAAAAGGCGAGTTAAAGGTCGGAAAGCACTATGAATTTCATAGCGCTTCCTCTTTGGTATAAAAGAGTTCGATATCCACCTCCAAAAAGTTCGATAATTCAGACCTTTGGCCCACAAATACATTAAGTCGCTGATTTTTATAGATTTTTTTTGAGTAAAAACCTAAGTTGTTGATATTCACTATTAAAAAGTTAGATATCCGCTTGGGTCTCAAATTTATTCTCGGGTTAGAATACAGTAACGTATTGGTTAAATTCGCTGTTTACTGCTGTTTAGATTTTATCGGTGACAGTTTGTTATTTTGTAACTATCCACAAGTATTTTAATTGCCGTCTCTTTATTCTTTTTTACCATTTCTATTCGACTATCTGAGATTATAGATGAATGATATTCCCTTATGTTACCATCACTCCAGAGAGTTAATTCTACAATTGTTGGAGTCAGTCCAAGACCTTTTTCGGTTAATAGATAAATGTTCGTTTTATTATTATGAGGTAGTTTTTCCTTTCTTATCATCTTATATTCTTCAAGCATTTTAAGTCTTGAGGACAGAATATTGGAGGCAATGGCTTCATCGCTTTCAGAGAAATCTTTAAATGTTTTTTTTCCTTCCAAAAGCATCTGTTTAATAATTACCAATGTCCATTTATCACCTACAATATCTAGTGCAGATGTGACGGGGCAGTTACAACGAAAATCTTTATTCATTTTATGAAATTAACATATATTACTTGCAAAACAAAAGTGATTTAGTATTTTTGCTTGCAAAACAAAAGTAATAAATAAATTGAATATGAAAAAAGTATTGGTAACAGGTGTTTCGGGATACGTTGGTCAGCATTGCGTAGCAGAACTATTAAAAAATGGATATTCCGTTAAAGGATCTGTCAGAAGTTTATCAAAAACGGATCAAGTGACCAGCGCTATCAAAAAAGTAATTGATCCTGAGGGAAATTTAGAATATTGTGAACTAAATCTTTTGAAAGATGAAGGGTGGGAGCAGGCAATGAAGGGTTGTGATTATGTATTACATGTAGCCTCACCATTTGTTACTAGTGAACCGAAGGATGAGAATGATTTAATAAAACCAGCAGTCGAGGGCACCCAGCGTGCTTTAAGAGCAGCCAAAAAAGCAGGCATTAAACGAATGGTATTAACTTCTTCTATGGTTGCGATGATTGGTGATGCTAACGGGACTGTAGAGATTAATCAGAATAGTTGGACAAATGTGAGAGCAAAAGGTGTTTCAGCATATTTGAAGAGCAAAACTCTTGCTGAGCAAAGTGCTTGGGAATTTATTAAAAATCAAAAAGGTGATCAACTTTTGGAATTAGTAACAATAAATCCTGGTCCTATATATGGGCCAACTCTTTCAGGAAATTTGAATGGCGAATCAATGGGGATGTATAAACAACTAATTAGTGGCAAAATGCCTCTACTACCTCGGTTTGCAATTAACATCTCTGACGTTAGAGATGTTGCAGCGATTCATGTAGCGGCTTTAAAAAATGAAAAAGCAAATGGAAAACGTTTTATTGTTAGTACTGAAAAAGCACACAAAGGGGTAGAGATGGCTGAAATTTTGAAGACGAATGGCTATTCAAAAGTGAGTACGAAATTAGCACCAAATTTCTTACTTCGATTTATGGCTAAGTTTAACAATGATCTCAAAGGAATGCTCCCGTTTATTGGAAATACTTTTAATGGTGATATTAGCGAAACAATGAAAACATTTAATTGGAAACCGACACCGCTAGAAAAAACGGTTTTGGATACTGCGAAATCTGTAGAAGAGGCTATGAAATATTAGTATCTAGATTAAAGAAAACATAATGATCGGACTAGTTAGTAATGGTTCAAGTTTTTTATTGGCTTGCTATTAAAGAGTTCAATATCCTCTTTCAAAAAGTTCGATAATTCGCACCCGTGGCCCATATTATTAATGATGTATTATCCTTAAATCTTTCATCAAATGGTTCGAACTACGTCCCGTTAGCTTTAGTAGTGTCTATTCACTTCCTCCATTTAGACGTGTTTGTTGGTCACAATGTTGGTCACATAATATTACAGCTAACCGTAACACATTTTAAGTTATGGCAACAGTTAAAGTACTTCTTGATAAGAGAAGAAAGAGCACGGGTAATGTCTGCCCAGTCGTAGTTAGAGTAAATCATAATAGGCGCTTCAGGAAGTTAGGTGTTGGTCATTCTATCGCCCCTAGAGACTGGAATAGTCGGACAGGACTAGTGCCTGATACGTAAGCATCCTACGAACCACGTCTATGATTTTTGAAAATTCTGCGGCAGAAAATTATCTAATTCACTCATCTTAGCATCTGCAATGTTTTCCAAAGTGGCTTTGAGCCATTCATATGGATTCACTTCGTGTTTTTTACACGTTCCAAAAAAGGAATAAAACATGGCAGCTCTTTTTGCTCCTTCGTGTGAACCAGCAAACAAGTAGTTTTTCCTTCCAATGGCAAGTGGACGAATGGAATTTTCAATTTGGTTGTTGTCAATTTCAAGTGCTCCATCAAAAAGATAAGCCCTCAAAGATTCCCATTGCCTGATGCTGTAACCAACGGCTACACCAATTGGGCTTTTAGGAAGCACTATTTGACATTCTCTTACCAAGTACTTGATTAATTCTTCCATTATTGGCTGAGCATTATCTAGTCTGTATGCATGACGTTTCTCATGGCTGTATTCATTTTCCTTTGCAACCCTTTCAAAAGCATATAGCTTTTGAATTTCCGTTAACACATGTTCTGCCCTGGTTTTATCATTATCTAGTGCTTTTTCAAAATATCGCCTTGCATGAGCCATGCACCCCACAAGGGTAATGTCTTTTTGGTGCCCGAATTTTTTATAAGCCGAATATCCATCCGTTTGTAAATACCCTTTGAAGTCTTTTAAAACTTCCTCTGGTCCAGCTCTGTTTCTTGAATACCTGTAATCAAAAAACAAGGCTTTTTCTAACGGAGAGTGGTATACCCAATGGTAACCTTGATGTGTTTTACCTCGCTTTAACGGGTCAAGTACTTTTACTGGAGATTCATCTGCTTGAAGATAACCTTGGGTGAGTATTTTTTCTTTTAACCTGTCGTACAAAGGAGTTAGTAACTTTGTGATTTGTTTTTGCCATCCATCAATGGTGGAGGATTTAATAATTACGCCTTCTCTTTTGTATCGCTGAATTTGACGATAATAAGGCAAGTGGTCAATGAACTTATCAATGAATATTTGAGCAAGTAAACCCGTTCCTGCCATGCATTTTTCAATGGGAATAGAAGGAAAATCAGCAATGACAACTGGAGAAATAGCCTCTCCGTTTTTAATTAACTCCTCTTGCTTTTCATTTGATAAAGCGTATTTAGGACGAATGAACGGTTCTGTCGCATTAATGTTTTTTCGTGCGGTTTAGTACAAAATTATTTAAATCGTAAAAATTTTAAATTCTCATTATCAGAGGTTTAACTTTTTTTAATATTGAAAATATTGATGATTTTTCTATAGTTTTAGCTTAATGCGACAGAACCACCTCGCAACCCCCCTAATAAATATATCGTACTTATATTTTTATTTATAATAATCAAGTAATTATAGCTTCAGCACTCGAACAATTCCCAAAGAAGTTTTTATTATATAAATACCTGTTAATTGTCCTGATAAATCAATTGAATTTCCATAACCAGACTGTAACTCAGTGCCAATTATAGAAAAAACAGCATAGGTAACTGATTTTTTTAAATAGACCTTCCCTTTTGTTGGATTTGGATAAAATAAAACCTCTTCGACTTTATTGATAGGCGAGGACGAAACAATCTCTATTCTTTGATAACTTTCATTGCACCCGTCCGGATATAAGTTGTCAGTAATCATTAACGTTGAATTGTCATTAATTAGTGAAATATTACCTTCTATGGCTTCGATGAACCAACCTGCGGTATAATACAATTTTGAAGTACCAGTCTTAGAGAGCACATTATTCTCATAATACTCATAGTTTATACTATCATTTGTGTGTGCTAGTTTTCTGAATTTATAAAACCGTTTGTCTGGATAACTAATTTCAATATTGCCATTTCCAAGTCCACATTGTTTAGATTTCAGCAACCATTCTCCTTCAAGCAGATTTAATATTGAATCCTTATTTTCGATTACAGAGGCAATATTTTTTTTATTGTTAAAAACCCTTACCTGTCCAGCATCTAATCCATTCTCATCATTCCCGGGAGCACATACTGCAATGGTATTTCCTATTTTACTCAAACTAACTGAACAGCCTAATCGATCATATTCTCCACTTCCTATTATATCATCGCCTATTTGAACCCATTGGTCGGTTTCAAACTTGAATACTTTTGCCGAACCTGTGCGAACTTTATTGACACTAGCCCCTACAGCACCAATCAAAAGAATATTCCCTTGATGATTTAATCGTACTGAAGTACCCATGAGAGTGTTTGCTTTTTCGCCAATTATTGGTGAGCCAATTTGATACCATATACCATTTTCTTTTTTGTAAACTCTAACACTTCCTGTTTTGTATCCTTTTTCATTACTACACGGAGATCCTATTGCAACTACACTGCCATTAGAATTTATGCTCACTGATTTACCAGAAAGAATCCTTTCTGCTACTCCGTTTATCTTAGATGCTAACTTTACCCAACTGCCATTTTCATTCTTATACAACTGTACATAACCAGAATAGTATCCATTAGAATGGGCGTAAGGAGCCCCTATAGCAACTATTTGACCATCTGAACTTAAACTTACGCAGGCTCCAAAATATTCTTGCTTATTATTTCCTTCAATATCAGATCCTACTTGAATCCATTTATCATTATTATTTTTAAATATTCGAACATGCCCACTATTAACTTCGCCGCCATTGCTCCGAAGAGAACCTATAGCGACTGTATTCCCATTCGAACTTAAACTTATCGAACCACCAGAACGATCTTCTGCTGATTCTCCATCAATGTCGCTTCCTATTTGATTCCACATCCCTTCTTCATATCTGTAAATTCTTACATGACCAGAATTAGCTCCATTGCCATCGTTGCGTTCAGCTCCTATTGCAATAATATTTCCTTCAGAACTTAATTTAACAGAACCTCCTGACCTATCAAATTTCGATTCTCCATTTATAGGATTACCCAATTGAGTCCATAAACCATTTTCAATTGTATACACTTTTACCTGTCCTGACTGTTCATGCAAACCAGAGTAGTTTGGAGTACCTACAGCTAAGATACTGGCATCCATATTTAAACTTATCGAGCAACCCAATGCTCCCGATTGTAATTCACCATTAATGTCTCCTCCAATTTGACTCCATTGGGCGATAGAAGAATTAAGGGAGAATAAGCACGCTAAAGCTATTAATGTTTTTTTCATAATTTTATTTTCTTTGTTTACTTAGAGTTTTGCCTGAAAACAGCTCTGCTTTCTGTCCGGTGTTTTTTTTTAGGTTTTTATTACTCCAAAATTATTTTTTGCACTGTGGTTTGTGTTTCCGTTTTTACACTAAGGAGGTATACTCCCGATGCTTCTCCGCTTAAGTCAACTACTGCAGTATTGGCTGTGATTTTTGACTCTTGCTTTACTAAAACTCCATTTATATCTGTGACAATCAAACTCTTTATATCCTGAGCGTTAACGTTAATAATACTCAGGGTTGGATTTGGGTAAATTTTTATATCTTCTATATTGTTGTATATGGCGGAAAGAATTTCTTCTTGATTACTATAAACCCTTACATGACCTGAATTTGTTCCGTTCTTATCGTTACCCCAAGCTCCAATAGCAACAACACTTCCATCAGCACTTAAACTTACTGAAGAGCCTGAGTAGTCTGAACCCGCTTCTCCGTCTATATTAGATTCAACAGCTATCCAGTTAGCACTTTTATTTTTATACACTTGCACATGCCCCACAAACATTTTATTCGCAGTATGGCCCCAAGCTCCTATGGCAAGCACACTGCCATCAGAACTTAAACTGACTGAGCACCCCAAACGATCACCTTTTCCTTCTCCAGTTATATCAACCCCTAACTGCTTCCAGTCACCATTATTGTTTTTGTAAACTTGTACAAGACCAGACTTGTCACCATTCAAATCATTATATGGAGCTCCTACCGCAACAGTGTTTCCGTCGGCACTTAAGCTCACAGAGGAACCGAAACGATCAGATGACACTTTTCCTGCTATATCAGATCCCACTTGCATCCATTTATCATTATCATTTTTATATATTCTGACATGACCTCCAAGGTAGCCAGTTGCTCCTATCGCAAGAGTATTGCCATCAGAACTCAAACTAACTGATCTACCTGATTCATCACCAGGAGCTCCTTTACCATCTATATCTGATCCTATTTGATTCCAGCTGCCGTTGATGTTTTTATATACTCTGACATGTCCTATCGAGCTACCGGTT
>Ga0115000_10004491_pt1 | contig 11410 bp, 7 predicted proteins | sample ArcticOcean_MG_C_6_FD_89690 | JGI IMG/M metagenome (GOLD analysis project Ga0115000, IMG submission 89690) | Marine microbial communities from western Arctic Ocean - ArcticOcean_MG_CB8_128 | ecosystem: Environmental > Aquatic > Marine > Oceanic | place: Arctic Ocean: Canada Basin | collected... | reverse complement strand
TCGATATTCGCGTCGTCGTCGCGTTTTTTCAACGCATCGGTGGCGTATTTTGGGAAGAGCTGCATACCTAATAACGCGTACGCCGCAAGAACGACGCCGTAGAAACAAAGCAAACTCAACATCGTGCCGAAACTTCTAAAGACGCGAGCGAGTGTATCGTTCCCACCACCACTACTACTTCTTGTTGTAGTATTGCTGTGTTCTTCTCCTTTCGTCGTCGATGAAACTTTTGTGCTCTTCCCACTATTCTTTTCGATGGCGGCGGAAGGATGGTCAAATAATCGCACGACGCGCAAGGCCACTAGATTCGGGCCTTTGTGATCTGCTCCCGCCGCTGTCGCGGAAAGCACTAAAAAATCCCAAATCAAACTCGGTTCACCCGGCTTCAAAGACTGTTTCTAACTAAGAATCCGTCCTAAAATACCTCTCGCCGCGAACAAGCGCAAACCGCATTCGCAATAAAACACCGCCAGGAAATAATAGTCCAAACCGTCTAGAAAACGTTTCGTCGTGTCGGGTTGATAGCTTTTATACGCGCACATCGAACATATATTCAGAACAATTAAAATGTGGGAGACCAAATCAAACGTTGGGTTTGAAATGATCTCATTCACTCGGTCGCGTTTGTTTCGCGCAACTCCAGATTTGATCTTGTGCATCGGTAGTTTCCTCCCTTCCTCGATGTCGTTAGGCGACGATAAAGCGCATTCATCACCATCGTCGCTGTTTGTATACGCACTCAACCGACCTCTTTCTGACTTGTTACGTTCGAGTGCAATCGCGGCAATATCAACGAACGTATCTTTTTTCTCTCCTCCTTCGTGATGGTGCTTGAAGAAGCGTAAGGCGTTTTTCAGACGCGTAAACCGCGCGAACCCTTTCACAAACTCCTCTTCCTCTTCTTCGTTTGTCGTCGATGAAGTTCTTTCTCGAGCATTCCTGTGTTTCAATACTGCAACGTGTTCGCGCCTTAAGCGTAAAAAAACACCACTCACCGCGGCGACAAACACGGAGACGATGAAGTAGGTACCGACGATGATAAGCGTGATGTAATACGCCGCGGACGCTCGGAATTCACTGTTCACCGTTACGTACATGGTTTCTGGCCACTCCTCGAGAGTTATGCACGTGAACATGGACGTCAACGCAGCAAAGAAGTCATCGAATGATTGTTTGCCAAAACGTGGGTTACCAACTTTGTCAGAACAGAACATATTTTTGAACATCAACTCGTGTTCGATAAAAGTGGACGAGTAGGACAAGCCCAGCGCATTCGATACCAAAGTTTCATTCAATACGGGACTCGCATATAACTGTTCAAACGCCAGAGCGGCCTCTACAGATTCACCTCGATACGTCGTGTCGAGAAAATACGCGCCAGGACAAACGAATCCTTTCCCATCGATTGTATTCTCCACGTCCCCGCAGAAAAACGGCGTCGTGTCGTTATACGTTCCAACCCTCGCCGCTTCCTTCGAATCCGCGATCACACACCGTCTCCGAAAGCTCCCACCAAACGTGGATACGCCCATCAGCGCATAAAATACAAAACAAACGCACGACACTCCAATGACGTCTCTCAGCAAAGGAATCGACGCCGACAGCGCTTCCTTGATGACAATCACCGAAGACGCGAACGAAAACGAACGCAACGCCAACGTCGCTCGAAACACGCGCAAATGACCCAACCGTAACCGCGGCAACGCAGGGAACACGTCCGGGGTGAAATTGTAACACTCGCTCATCACAGACATCCAGGAAACTATGACGATAAAACAATCCAACCTATTATACGCGTTCGACGTCAAATACGCGTGCCTCGACCCGAAAACGCCCAACGCGTACATCTTCAACGCCATCTCGCACGTGTAAAAAATTAAAATAGCGAAATCAACCGCCCACAGCGGTTTACGAATCAGCGTTTGAAATCCACCGCTCGCGTAATTGCCATCGTCGTTCTCTCCGTCGTTCTTCGCCAAGAGCACCGCCAACACCGCAAAGTGTGCGAACACGATTGAAAACAACGCGTATTCGAACGTCCTCGAAAACACCGCTCGAAAGACTTTCCTTCGTTTCGAGTCTTTACTGATACACACCGCCGTGGTGCCGAATTTCGATCGCAACGGTCTCGGTTCCGCGGTTATCGTCGAGAGCACTTTCACGACCGCCTCGCGAAACTTACAAAGCGGAGTCGGGGTTTGTGTTTGTGTTTGTGGTGGTGAAGTCGCCTTCGTCGTTTCTTCTTCTTCTTCTTCTTCTAAACTACGACCACCTTCGAACAAGAAAAAGTCGTCTCTTTCTCTCTCTCCTTCCCCAACAAACGGCGTCGTTGTCGTCATCGAACTCCTCTTTCAAACAACGCTACTACTCAAGAAGAAAGTGAGTAATAGGAGCGGTAGATATAATAAATACAGAGCGTATTCTCTCTGCGCACGATGAAAAGTGATACTATGATATATACTAATCAAGAGTCTTTGTTCTTCTCTCGCGTGTGTTTGGTTGTTGTTCTAAAAATATTTTTGCCGTTTTTTCGAAAAGAAGGAGAATTTGACCAAAACAACAGACCAAAAAATTTCAACAACACAAGGCAAAAAAGGCAAAAAAGGCAAAAAACGACACTTTCAGCAGAGAGAGAGAGATCGCTTCATTCATCATAATCACTATCTTTATTAGAGCACAGATCAAGAAAAATAATACTTCTGTCTTTGTAATGAAACAATTTACACACAAACCACACAGAGGAGGCTTTTTGTTTTGAAACACCATCGTCGTCATCATCATCATCGAGAGCGCACTTTCGTTTCTCTCTCTCTCTCTTTGCACGTCTTATTAACGCGCGATAATACACAATACTCTCTCTTTCCTCTCTGTCGTTCACGAAATAAAAGAGAGTTTGGACGAGGACGAGACGACTTTTAGGAGCAGCGTTTAGGAGTTTGGCGGCGAAGAGATCGAAGAGAGAGAAACGAATTGAAAATGATGACGAGGAAAAAAAGAGGGAAGTTCTTCCCGTGGGCGTCGACGGTACGAATGCCGAGAGAAACGCTGGCGAGAATCACGCGCGAACGGGAAAAAGACGGGGTGAAGATTCAGTTTCGGGTGTTACCTACACCGCCGGTTTCGTCTCGGCAAATGCCCGAGGACGATGAGGAAAAGAATTTAAGACGAGAGAAGATGATGGTTGTTTCCGTGGTGAAAGTGACGACGAAGAAAAAGGAACAACGACTCGAAGATGACAACGAAGAAGACGAAGAGGAAGAAGAAGAAATAGCGAGATTTGAATCGAGGGAAAATGAACTCGTCCCGGGAGATTTGTGCGAGGTCGAGGAGAGGATGACTGGCGGCGTCGACGCGAGCGCTTCGGTTGTCGCGAAACTGGCGAGAAAGTTCCACCCGACAAGAGACGAAACCGCGAAAAATCAAGCCGGCGCGAAGTGTAAGACGAGAACGGATATGCTCGTGCAGAAGAAGAATGAAAAATTCAACACGAAGTTGCTCGGGAATTACGAGAGGAGACCGGAGGAAGACGCGACGGCGGTGGTGACGACGACGACGAAAGTAGTGAGCGAGGCGTTGATGGCGGCCAAGGCTGGGAGCGCACAAACTCATCATAATAACGATAGAAACGCTAATACTAACGAAGCGTTAGCTTTGCATAATAATAAGACAACGGCTGTAAATGGTGGTAGAATAGGAGCAGAAGAGCTCGAAAAAATGGCAAAGAGACGGATATCGTTGGTACGCGCGACTATTCTTTTAGCAGAATCGGAAAATAGCGAAAGTTTAGTCGTAGCGACCACCAGTAAAGCAGTAGAAAAAGAACAAGTGAGTCAGAAACCACTCACGTCGGCAGCCATGAATAGCGAAATCGTCTGTCGAGAGTGCATTTTCTCGTTGCTCCACGAACGGAAGCTCTCGAAGGACGCACTGCGTGAAGCCATCGTGAGAGGATTTGAAAGCGCGACGAAGCTGAATCGCAAAAAACAATTGAGGGAACAGATTTTAGAAACGCCTTTGCGTGACACGTTTGAACGCGCTTTGAAAGAGGTAGCGAATTTTCGAGCCCCAGGGAGGTATGAATTGAAACGCGAACGCGTCGAGGAAGGGAGGCGAGCAAACGCGAGCGCCTCGTTGTGGATCGTCCAAGAGGAAGACGTGAACGCGAACGCGCCGATTATGGTGAATGTAAAGCGAGCTAGAGCAGAAGAAGTAGACAACGATGAAGACGAGAGAGGAGGGGCGAAGAAAAAGAACGACGTGCTCACGCCGCCGTTATTTTTGGAATCTCGGAATCGCGAAAAAGAAGAAGCGGCGAGGAAGAAACGATCGAATCAAGGAGGTCCGCAGGCTGTTTCTCCCGTGTATCAACCAGAAGAGCTCGTGCAAAGAGCTCTGAAGGATAAAAGTAGTAGCAACAGCGACGATGACGATGATGTTTCTGAACCAGACGACGGCTTGAGCGGTTCATTGGACTCGGATACGGACTCATCAGACTCTGATTCGGAAGACTCCTCGGAAATAGACTCCTCGGACTCTGAATCGGAAGAAGTCCTCGGTGGTGTTCAAGAGAGAGCATCGTCGAAGAAAAGAAAGCCTTCTTCTTACGAATGTCTCACCGACGATTCGGACACCGAGTGGCAAACCTTCGAATCCAAGGACGGCAAAGCCGTCCTCAAACTTTTCAGACGCATCGGTCGCAACAAAATCCGTCCAATCACCGAGGCGCACCTCGCCGCTTGGAACGTCGCCTTTAACGAGTACTGGTCCATTCACCGTCGCTTACACGAACGCGGCGCTAAAATAAGCCTCTGCGAAGACCTCGTCGCGATTTACGAAAACTCTTTCACCAAAAAAGAAAAGAAACGGAACCAATCGAAGTACGAAAAGTCCAAATCCGATTTAGCTCGTCTCCGCGCGCCCGAGTCCGAAGCGTATCGCCATCGCATGCGTGCGGTCCTCGAGGAAATCGACGCCGCGTTCGGTGGTAAAACCAGAGAGAAGCTTCAATCGTTCGCGAGAAAGCGAGCTGCCGCTGCCGAGAAGAAGAAAACGAAGAAGAAGAAGAGGAAAACTAGGTTGTAAATTTGTAAAGCATTCGCTTTGTGTGAATTTTTGTTCTCGTAAGAATTCGTGGTCGCGAGAGCTTTTTTTTCTCCCCTTAAAGTATTCTAAAATCGACGCGCGGGACAAACGATATACCACTTGACAGAATAAAGCATGCCGGTCCCAATATCCGTGACTGGATTTAAGAACCTCGCGGGGGACCAAAACGTCCAAGCGGAAATCGCGGAGACCGCGTCGGCGGGCGATTGGTTTTCCAAAATGCGAGGCGGAGGTGACGTGGAAAAGACGTCGACGACGACGACGACGAATATGGATGTCGATGACGACGAGGCGACGACAGCAACGCACGACGAGAACGGCCAACTCTGGGGCATCGCCGTGAACGATTTAGACTTTTCCTACCCAGGCATCGATGGCGCGCCGATTCCCGGCTCCGAACCTCTCATCAAAGGGATGAATTTGCACCTGAAACCTGGGTCGTGTTGTTTACTCCTCGGCGCGAACGGCGCGGGGAAGACGACGCTGTTGAAAATTATGGGCGGGAAACACATGGTACCGAGAGAAAAAGTATTGATACTAGGACGAGAGGCATTTTATGATACGGGTTTAACGTCTTCGGGAGATTTGAGTTACATCGGCGGGAACTGGCAGAGAGACGTCGCGTTCGCCGGGTATAACATTCCGTTGGCGGGAGATTTCCCGGCGAGTAAGATGTTAGATGGGATCAAAGGCGTGGACCCGGCGAGAAAGAAACGAATAATCGACGCGTTGGATGTGGACGTGGAGTGGAGAATGCACCAGGTGAGCGACGGGCAACGGAGACGCGTGCAGTTGGCGTGGGGTTTGATGCACGAGTTCAAAGTTTTGTTATTGGATGAGATTACGGTGGATTTAGATGTTCTCGGGAGAGCCGAGTTGATGAAGTTTTTGAGGCAAGAGTGCGAGGAGAGACAGTGTACGATTTTATACGCCACGCACATCTTCGACGGGTTGGAAAAATTTGCCAGTCACGTTGCGTTCGTCGCGGGCGGGAAGTTACAGTTCTGTAAAGAGATGGAATCGATTCCGTCGTTGAAATCGAGGAAACCGGGCGCGTTATTGAAGGAGGTGGAGATTTGGTTGAGAGAAGACGCGAGGTTGAGACCGAGGAAAAAGAAAACGGTGAGAAAATCGTTGGAGCAGGCCAGGAACAACGGCTGGGGCGAAGGGAGACTCGGTTCGACGTTGGCAAAAGGGGAAGAGTTACGAAATGGCATCTCGCAGATAAAAAACGCAAGTAACGCCGTCATGAGATGTTAAAAGAGCTCTTTTAACACGTTTTTAGACATTTGTTTAGACAACTGAATTTAATCAAAACTATCAACTACACTAGCAGTCATCACTTACCTTTGAAAGTAATGCTATCTATCTATCTATCTATCTATTCAATCGCGATGTTGTTACATTTGTTAAAGTTCTACAAGAAGCCTGCGACTTTCTTCTTCTTTTTCTTCTTCTCCTCCTTCGCACTCTTGTCGCGTTTCTTCTCTTTTTTCTTCTCCTCCACGAACGCATTCTTTGGCGGTGGTGCCGCTGTAACTGGAAGGGATGGTTGAGATATCACTGGTAGCGCACGAGTAGGATGACTTTTCTTCTTCTTCGCCGTCGCAATGACCGAAAGTGGTGGCGGTTTCGCTTTTTCCATCGTCCTCTTCATCTTCTTGTTCGTCTTCGTCGACGGAGGGATATCCTCCTCTCCCGGAGACAGAGGAGGCATGCGAAGAGTCGGCTTCTTCGTCTTCTGCGATGCACCATCGCGCGGACGACGATTTTCTAAATCATCAATCAATAACTCAAGTCGCTTCCTCTCCTCGTCGTCCTCGTCTCCATCTTCGTCGTCGATGACTAAAGTCGTTCCCCAACCGTTTTCGCGCAAATTTCGCAAGCGTTTCAGGACGTCGGCGGAATCGATAGACTGGTATCGTTCCATCTCAATGGACTTGATTTCGTGCACACCTTGTCGTAAAAAGCTCTCATCTTCTGCAATTTCCTTCGAGCGTCGATCGAGCGCTTCCCAGTACTCATCTCGTTCGTCTTTCTTCGATTGGATGTGTTTCGGATAGTCCGCAGAATCGCCTTCCTCGCCAACGTGGGAGATGAAATTATAGGACATTGGCGCAGTAATCGTTTTTTGCTTCGAATCTGTGACCATGTATTTCGTATGACTTTTCGCTTCACCTGCTCTGATGAGTTCAGTAAACGGTCTCGATTCTATTTTATGCTTCTCCCATAAATGTGTTTTCATCGTTTCGGTTCGATTCATAGCAGCGCACGAAAACTTGCACTGTTTACCGTCGGCGCACAAAACAGGACAAACGTACATGTTTCCACCAAAAATCATCTCGTTTTCACCAGTTGCCGAGTTGAGTCGAAACATGTGACCTCGCCCCTTTCCGCGTCTCACCTCGTTCCAACCGTCGTCCTCGAACATTTGCATCCTACCGTGCTTTCGTACTTCCCTCAAGTCTTCGTCAACTTTGATTTTTTTTGCCAAATTGAACGCTTCGGCGGCTTTGCGAATCATTTGAGCACCCCGCGCGTCAAACGCATCTTCGTCTTCGTTTTCCGCGTTATTCTCTTCCTCTTGCTTCCATGCCAAGTCAACGGCGACGTACTTTGACGATCCGTTGTAGATATGCGGAAGCAATTCTACGTCGTCGTCCAGTTGTCTCGAAATATCAAAAGGCTCCCGTCGCCTAAATTTCCCGTAGGAGTGCGCATCAAAACTTTCGTGCATTTTCCTCCGCATATGGCCGAACGATAGTGGTAAAGTCGAGCTTGCGTCGCGAGTGACGAATGGCGCATCTTTCACGATGGTTTCCTGGTCTTCGAAGTTTTGCACGTACACGGTGCCAGTCGCTTCTTCCGACCACGCAAAAAACGGCAAGACTTCTTTCTCTCGCGCCTCGCCTGGGTAAAATTGAAATCCCCCCCACGGAGCATCCGCGGGTCGCGGGACGAGTCGAACGCCAGCGGACAACGCAGACATCGTAAACGATTTTGATTGAGTGTTATTCACACCTCTCGTCTCAAACGCCATCGCGTCTCCTGTTGCATTAGCCACCGCGAGAATCGTCACATAAGAATCGTCAACGTTGATATTCGTATCAAACGCCCTTCGGAAGTCGTTTCGGACTTCAACCGAAGAAGGCGAAGAAGACATGCCGTGTTTCCAGGAGAACACCGGGTCCACGGGAGAGTATCTTCGAATATCGTACAACTTGACCGAAGTACGAGTTCCGATGGCGAAAAGAAACGTGCCTGTGAGCACGTTTGAAGCGCATTGGATGCGTTCGTCCCGACTCCAGGAAGTCGTACTTCTTTTTGTAATAGATGTTTCTCCAATAGCGCGGGTGTTCACAACTTCCGGTCGTCGTTCATCGATGATTTGAATGCGATTCGGGTTGCAATGCAGCATCGTCCGCGGGTGTTGGGCTTCGTAACATCCGTACCATTGCCTCACAACCGCGCTACCGCCGCTGGAGGCATTCTCGACCCCCATCGAAACCGTATCCCATTTCACCCATCCGCTCTCTCCAGGCCTGTACGTTTGCACCGTCCCAACTTCCGTCGCGACTCTCAAACAACAATCCGAAAACTCCCCACACGCGCTATGATTCGTAAATCTCATGTCCGTCAGCGACGTGTCGTTATTATTCATTACCGGTGTAGAAAATTCGCACCGAAACGTCCCGCTCTTATTTGTTTTCGACACGGACACGCCGCAAAAGTCTCTCGACGCGACCATTTTCTTCTCCCCTCTCCCTTCCTCCTCTTCGATGCCTTGCACATCGAACGTTCTCTGATACTCGTTCCTCCTCTCCAACACCTCTCTGATCCCTTCGTAACACCTCACCGCCCTTCCTTTCGCGTCCCGCGTGATCACCGTCCCGTCTCTAAAAATCTTCAAACAGTTCACCGCTTCGTCTCTCCTCGTTCGCGCTCGTCGCTGCTCTTCCTCTTTTTCCACCAATGCGATCGCATTCAAACACCGAAACGGAACTCCGGCGATCGCGTGCCGATACAAATTCACCTCTCGATCCCTCTGGTCCACCACTTTAGAAACTCTGTTCGTCGTCTCTTTCACGACGCTTACGTTTTGCGTTCGAATCATCCTTTTCGCTCTCGCTCGCTCGATGTCCACCAATTCACTCTCCGGGCATCGCGCAACCGACGCAACAATCGGTCGACCGTCTGTTTCGATATGCTTAAAACCACCCTCACGAGACGACGACGATAAAAGCTCTCGCTTTGGTCTCGGGAAAATCGATTCTTCCTCCTCTCGAAAAGGTGCTCTCTCGAACGGGTAGAACACCCCTCCGGTATACCCGAACGAGATTTCCCGAAATTCTTCTTCTTCCTCCTCCTCCCCATCTAGAGGAGAATTCGAAGGCATGAGTGATGCTCTCGTTTCGAGTGTGGTCTCTGAAGACGTCTCTTTCTCTCTCTCTCTCTCTCACGTGCGTTTCGTGTTGTTCTTAAAACTAAAGCATAGAATAAAAGTGCGCACAACGTTATGGAGATTCTTCATTTCTTTTCCACACAACACGTAACAGAAACACACAAAACGCTTTTGCATAAACACACGAGAATGACGAAGAAAGAGGAACCAAACGAGGAGGAGAGGATGAAGAAACAAAGCTCCTCCTCCAAATCCTCGCACGTGTGTTTGTGCTTCCACGGCTTCTCGCAAAACGGCCTCGTTTTCCGCCAAAGAACCGGATCCATTCGGACGAAGAAATTGAAACGCGAGTACGAGTTCGTCTTTCTCGACGCTCCGCACTCCGTGGATGGCGTTTTCGATATGGACGACGACGACGAAAAGAATATCGAGAAAAGAGAGAACGAAGAAACGACGATGGGGACGATGCGATCGTGGTGGTTAGCCGGGGAAAACGTGTCCTCCGGAGCGACGAAAGCGAAAGATGGGAGCTGGATACGTCCGGCAAAAAGCACAAAAATCGTTCGCTTGGAGGAAAGCGTTCGAGCGATTGAAAACGCGCTTAAAGAGCACGAAGGACGCGTGCGCGCTCTGGTTGGATTTTCGCAAGGCGCGACGTTGATTGGAATATTGAAGCGAGTGAAACCGGAAATGTTTGAGACCGTGAGAAGAGTGGTCAGCGTCGCCGGGTTTGATCCTTTAGACGCGCGGTTTTACGAGAACGACGGCGACGAGAAAAGCGTCATCGACGTCCCGTCGATGCACGTGCACGGGAAGAACGACGCTCTGGTCACTCGAGATCGACTTGATCGCTTAAGAGATAAATTTTATAACCCGGAGAAATCAGTCGTGTTCGAACACGAGGGCGGACACGGCGTGCCAACCTCGAGAGAGTTTCGCGAGGCGTTTGAGAAGTTCCTCTTGATACCGGACGGAGAAGGAAAAGACGAGTAGTAAACCAAGTTTGGTAGCCGCGGTGACAGTAACAGCAACAGCAACATAGTAGTAGTAGTAGTAGTAGTAGTAATAATAGTGAGAATATAGACCGCACGCGCGCGACGAGTCGTTGAATCGTAAGGCTTTCTGTGACGTTAAAATCGAATACTAACGTCATTTTCCTCCTCACAACTCGTAAAACAAAGTCGGCGGAGAACACAAAACACACGACATCGTCGAATAAAATGTCTTTCGTACTCCGCGCGTCTTCCTCGTCCTTAGCGTCTCCATCGGCGAGAGCAAGCATTTTTAGCGGAAGAAATAGCACCAAGATAACCACCACGAAAAGTATCATCAGAAGCACTTCTTGTTCTGCGCGTCGTCATCGTCGTCATCGTCATCATCATCCTCATCGCGCGTTTTTAGTAGTAAGAGCGACCTCCGGGGCAGACGACGAAGGCGCAGAGGGAGGAGGAACAGATTCGGAAGTCATCGAGGCGGAATTTACCGGTGAAGAAGAAGCACGAAAAGAAGAAACGACGAGTAATAGAGAACAACAACAACAAGAACAAACGCCCGGGGATTTACTTTGCTCGCAAAAAGAAGCCAAAGTGGACGAAGGGATAAACATTTTTGCCGGCGCGAGCGAGGAAGTTGGTTTAATCGAATGGCCGACGGCGGGGAAAGCAGCGCAAACCACCGGGGTGGTGATTGTAGGAATCGTGTTCTCCGCGGTGTTTTTGTTGGTCGTGAACGAGGTTTTGAGCACGCTGAGCGGGAAGATTTTTAACTAAAGCGACGGCGAGAGGATAAAACACATCACGAAAGAGTTCTATAATATTATTAATACGTTACGCATACGAACGAATCTTCTTTCTTTTACAAGAATGTATATATATGAATAATTACGCGCCATCGACGAATTTCGCG
>Ga0115000_10004482_pt1 | contig 11417 bp, 12 predicted proteins | sample ArcticOcean_MG_C_6_FD_89690 | JGI IMG/M metagenome (GOLD analysis project Ga0115000, IMG submission 89690) | Marine microbial communities from western Arctic Ocean - ArcticOcean_MG_CB8_128 | ecosystem: Environmental > Aquatic > Marine > Oceanic | place: Arctic Ocean: Canada Basin | collected... | reverse complement strand
GTTGGAAATTATGCTCATTGAATTTTATAATGTTTTTTTTAAATTATTAATAACACAAAATGCAAAATACTTACCAAGAAAAAATACTAGATATAGAAAATACCAACACCTCTATTAGAGAAAAATTAGAGGGTGGCATAAAATTTAAAATAAAAAGTGACTTTGAGCCAGCTGGAGATCAGCCACAAGCAATAAAACAACTACTTAGCAATTTAAAAAAAGAAAAAAATGAGCAAGTATTATTAGGTGTAACTGGTTCAGGCAAAACCTTTACAATGGCAAAAGTTATTGAGGCAACAAACAGGCCCGCCTTAATTTTAGCTCCAAATAAAACTTTGGCTGCTCAACTTTATGGCGAATTTAAAAATTTTTTTCCTAATAATGCTGTCGAATATTTTGTTTCCTATTACGACTATTATACACCAGAGGCATACGTACCAAGGTCAGATACTTATATTGAAAAAGAAGCTTCAATTAATGAGCAGATTGATAGAATGAGACACTCTGCAACTCGTTCGTTATTAGAAAGAGATGATGTAATTATTGTAGCTAGTGTTTCATGTATTTATGGCCTTGGTTCAGTTGAAGCCTATGGTAAAATGACAATCACTCTTAAAAAAAATAATGAATATGAAAGAGATGAGTTAATAAGAACGTTTGTTACTCTTCAATATAAAAGAAATGATCATAATTTTTTTAGAGGAACTTTTAGAGTAAGGGGAGAGAATTTAGAAATTTTTCCGTCTCACTTGGACGATAGAGCGTGGAGAATAAGCTTCAACCTTAATAAATTAGAAAAAATAGAAGAGTTCGATCCTTTGACAGGAGAGAAAACTAATGATTTTTCTGCCATTAAAATATATGCAAATAGTCATTACATTACTCCGAAACCAACCATGGATCAGGCAATTAGACAAATTAAGTCTGAATTAGCCACAACCTTAAAAAAACATAGAGAAGATAATAAACTATTGGAAGAACAAAGACTAAGAGAGAGGACTAAGTTTGATCTTGAGATGATAGAGGCAACTGGTACTTGCGCTGGTATTGAAAATTATTCAAGATTTTTATCAGGTAGAAAAGCAGGTGAACCTCCTCCAACTTTATTTGAATATTTTCCAGACAATACAATTGTTTTTGTTGATGAAAGTCACGTAACTGTTCCACAATTAAATGCCATGTATAAAGGTGACCGAACAAGAAAGAGCACTCTAGCTGAATATGGATTTAGATTACCTTCTTGCATGGACAATAGACCATTAAAATTCGAAGAATGGGATATGATGAGAACACAAACTATTTTTGTTTCAGCTACACCTGGTCCTTGGGAATTAAAACAAACAGATAATAAACATATTGATCAAATAATAAGGCCAACGGGTTTAATCGATCCGCCAGTTGAGATAAAACCCGCAAAAAATCAAGTTGATGATTTAATGCACGAAGCGTCAAAGGCAATTGAAAAAGGCTATAGAGTTTTGGCTACAACACTGACAAAAAAAATGGCTGAAGACTTAACCGAATATCTTCACGAAAATGGGCTTAAGGTTAGATACATGCATTCTGATATTGATACACTTGAGAGGATAGAAATAATTAGAGACCTTAGACTTGGGGTTTTTGATATACTTGTTGGAATAAATTTATTAAGAGAAGGACTAGATATTCCTGAGTGTGCTTTAGTTGCAATTTTAGACGCAGATAAAGAAGGTTTTTTAAGATCTGAAACTTCTTTGGTACAAACAATTGGAAGAGCAGCAAGAAACATCGATGGAAAGGTCATTTTATACGCTGATAAAAAGACTAAGAGCATAATTAGCGCAATGAAGGAGACAGACCGGAGACGGGATATCCAAGTCAAATATAATAAAAAAAATAATATTACTGCAGAATCAATAAAAAAAGACATAGGTGATATTTTGCAATCAGTTTATGAAAAAAAAGATATCGATGCCAAAGGATCAAATATTGGTGGTAATCTTAAAAAACATCTAAAAGGGTTAAATAAAAAAATGAAAGAATCAGCTGGCAATCTTGAGTTTGAAGAAGCTGCAAAAATAAGAGATGAAATAAGAAAATTAGAAGTTAGTGAATTAGAAATCACGTTGAATCCAAAGATAAGTCAATATAACTTAAAGAGTAAAATTTATCCTAAAGGCCGTTCAACATTAGGGATGCCTGGAACACAAACTAAGAGACAGCAAAAAAAATGGAAGCCAAAAAAATAATTATAACGGGAAGTGCAACAAGAATAGGTGCGGCTATAGCCACGTCTCTTGCAAGTAATGATGTGCAAATAACTTTGCACTATAATAAATCGAACAAAGAAGTTAAAAAATTGAAAACTAAACTAGAAAAAATAGGTTGTAAGATTTTTTTGATTAAATCTGACTTATCTAAAATAGCACAAACCAAAAGAATTATTTCCTATGCTTATAAAAAAATGAAGGGCTTAGATTGTTTAATTAACAATGCGTCTATTTTTGAAAAAGATGACTTATTTAGTTTTAATGAAAAAAGTTTTAACAACCATATAGATATTAATTTAAAAGCTCCTGCTATTTTAACTAAAGATTTCAAAAAACATTTAAAATTAAAAAAAGGTAATATAATAAATATTATTGATCAAAGAATATTTAAGTTAACTCCTTTCTTTTTTTCTTACACACTAAGTAAAGCTGGTCTCCAAACACTTACAAAGACATCTGCGATGAGTCTCGCTCCAAATATAAGAGTTAATGGAATTGCTCCAGGTCCAACAATTAAAAATAGTAGGCAAACCGAAAGACATTTCAAAAAGCAATATAAGTCTCTAATTCTTGAGGATAAAGTGAATCCAAAAAATATTTGTGAAACTGTTAAATATTTTATTAATAATGATAACGTAACCGGTCAAATCATAAGTGTTGATGGTGGTCAATCTTTAGCTTGGAAAACACCCGATATAATAAATACTAAGGAATGAAAAAAATAGAAAAAGTTTTGAAATTAAGATCAAAAAAAATATATTCTTATAAAAGAAAAGTTTTAATATCTGATTTATCTCTTTTAATATCAGTGGGTATTCATGATTTTGAAAAAGTTAAAAAACAAGAAGTTAAATTTAATATTATTATAGATATTAACCCTTCCCTTTTTCCGATTGAGAACAAACTTAATAGTATAGTAAATTATGAAACTATCGTAAAAACTGTAACTAAAATTACCAAAACTAAACATTATGAATTATTGGAAACCTTAGCTGACGATATTTTTTATGAATTATTTATGAATATTAATATTTTAAAAATAAAACTTAAAATAGAAAAAACTCAAATTATAAAAAACACATCCTCTGTAGGAATTGAAATTATAAAAAAAAGATTATGATTAATAACTTAGAATCAGGAAAAAAAATAATTAAAGATAAGATTCCGTTATTACCTAAAAATCCTGGTGTATACAGAATGCTAAATTCTAAAAAAGAAATTTTATATATAGGAAAAGCAAAAAATATTCCCAATAGACTAAGAAACTATGTTTCTGATGGAAATTTACCCATTAGAACTGAAAGAATGTTGTCTCAAACTAAATTTTTGGAAATAACAACCACCTCCAACGAGTGCGAGGCGCTACTTCTTGAAGCTAATTTAATTAAAAAACACAAGCCTCGTTTTAATATACTTTTAAAAGATGATAAATCATTTCCTTATATTTTTTTATCTGAGCATGAGTTTCCTCGTATTGAAAAACACCGAGGCATTAAAAATAAACCTGGTCGATACTTTGGACCTTTTGCAAGCGCTATGGCTGTAAATAGTGCAATAAAGACACTTCAAAAAATTTTTTTAATAAGATCTTGTACCGATCAGCAAGTTGCTTTAGCAAATAAAACTTGTTTTAATTATTATCTAAAACGTTGTTCAGGTCCTTGTGGTGGTAAAATTAGCAGGGAAGATTATGCTAAACTTGTCGAAGCTGCTGATGAATTTCTTTCAAGCGGAAGATATAGAAAAATTCAAAAAAGTCTTTCCCTGCAAATGAATAAGGCTAGTGATGAACTTGATTTTGAAAAAGCGGCCACATTTAGAGATAAAATTAAATCGCTAAATATAATTCAGTCATCTCTAAAAATAAGTGAAACAAACTTGGTTGAAGCAGATGTTGTTGCTGGTTATAAAAAATCAGGAAAAACTTGCGTTCAAGTATTTTTTTTTAGATCTAAACAAAATTGGGGTAATCAAGCTTTTTTTCCCAAACATGATCCGGAAGAAAAATTATCTAATATTTTGTCTTCATTTGTTTCTCAGTTTTACGAGAATAAATCTATCCCGTCTTTAATAATAACAAACCATAAAATTAATGAAAAAAAATTATTAGAAAAAACATTTTCTATTAAAGAAAACAAAGATATCATAATAAAAGAAGCAAAAAAAAAAGAAGAACAATCGCTTACGTCTATGGCTGAAAAAAATGCTAAACAAGCTTTGACACAAAAGCTATACGAAACACAAAGCAACTTGAGTTTAATAAATAAACTTTCTAAAAAATTTAAATTAAATAATAATATTAATTTAATTGAAGTTTATGATAATAGTCATATCCAAGGTACGGACTGTATTGGAGGGTTAATAACTTTTGGCAATGAAGGATTTAATAAAAAAAGGTATAGAAAATTTAATATTAAAAATGATTCTATTAAAGGTGATGATTATGGCATGCTTAAAGAAGTATTGTTTAGAAGGTTTTCTAAAGTAGTCAAAGAAAAGTCTGACGCTCTGTCATTACCAGATCTTGTGATGGTTGATGGTGGCAAAGGGCAATACTCTGTAAGTAGAGAAGTATTAAATGAACTTGAATTAAATGATATACCTATAATCGCTATAGCAAAAGGTAAAAATAGAAACGCTGGAAATGAAACTATGTATTTCGAAAATAAAGAATATAAATTTGAAAAAAATGATCCTTTATTATTTTTTATTCAGAGATTAAGAGATGAGGCTCATAGATTTGCAATTAACACTCACAGAGCAAAAAGAAAGAAAAATTTGAGTAAATCTTTATTAGATCAAATTACCGGCATAGGAAAACAGAGAAAAAGAGCGTTATTAAACCATTTTGGATCCGCAAGGGCGGTTGAGTCAGCTAGCTTTGAAGAAATAAAATTTGTTGAAGGAATAGAAGACAATACAGCAAAGAAAATATATAATTATTTTCATGAGTGAGATATGAAACTACAAATTCCTAATATTTTAACGATTGGAAGAATAATCATTGTTCCAATTTTTGTTTTAACTTTTTTTATCCCTGGTTTATTTGGGGATTTAATACCTTTCTTTTTATTTGTTTTAGCAAGTTTTACTGATTATTTGGATGGACTATTAGCAAGATTATTTAAAGAAGAATCTAAGCTGGGTGAGTTGCTAGATCCGATTGCTGATAAAATTTTAGTTTCTGCGGCTCTAATTTTACTAGTAATGAATGGCACAATTAAAAATTTTGAAGTCGTGGCTGCTATAATTATTTTAACTAGAGAAATTTTAATATCAGGATTAAGAGAATTTTTAGCAAAGGTAAGCATAGATATGCCCGTAAGTAGTTTAGCTAAATTAAAAACGTTTATTCAAATGCTAGCTATAGCTATTTTATTAACAGGAGAAAGTGGAAACACAATATTTAATTTTCAGGATTACAACGCACAAACAGTAGGTATTGTACTTTTGTGGTTTTCTGCTTTTTTAACTTTATACACTGGTTATGATTATCTTATTAAAGGAATTGATCACGCTATAAGTAAAGATAACGAAAATTAAGCTGCAGATTTTTTTCTAACTAAAGCTTGATAGCTATCATTTAGATCAGTGATAATAGAACAAACTTTAAAATCATATTTATCAATTTTAGATACCGGTGTAACTTCTGCTGCTGTACCGGTCAAAAAACATCCTTCAAATTTTTTCATTTCTTCAGGTTTAATTTTTCTTTCTACGACTGTAATGCCTTTTGATTTAGCAATTCCTATTACTGATCTTCTTGTGATGCCATCTAAAAAAGAGTCCGGTATTGGAGTGTGTATTTCACCCTCTTTATTTTTAAAAAAAATATTTGCACCGGTTGCTTCGGCTATATTGCCTTCATGATCTAACATCAAAGAATCCGTAAAACCTTCCTTCTCTGCCTCATGTTTAGATAAAGTGCAAATCATGTATAATCCTGCAGCCTTCGTATCCCAAGGAATTGAGTTTGGTGACGGTCTGCGCCATGAGGAAATATTTAATTTAATGCCATTTAGTTTTTGTTTCGGATCAAAATACGATCCCCATTCCCAAGTTGCAATTGCTACATTGATCTTATTTTTCTGCGCTGAGATAGCCATCATTTCACTCCCTCTCCAAATTACAGGTCTTACATAACCGTTTTTAACATTTTGAATGTTAACTATTTTCTTACAAGCATCATTGATTTCGCTTATTGAATAAGGCACTTCTATACCCATTCTTTTTGCAGAATAAAATAATCTTTCAGTATGCTCTGATAGCTTAAATATTTTACCGTCATAAACCCTTTCTCCTTCAAATACGCAACTAGCATAATGAAGTCCATGGTTTAAAACGTGAATTTTTGCATCTTTCCAGTCTACGGCTACGCCATTAAACCAAAGTTTACCCGCTCTTTTATCGTAAGGTATTGTTTCCATAAAAATAATTAAATTAAACGATTTTTTTAGTTACAAAAAAGTATATTTCTTATTACAATATGTCAATATAACTTACCAATTATGAAAGAGTTACTTTATCTTAAAGACGATCAAATCAAGGATTTCATTCAATTACTATATTATGCCTACAGAGAAACTTTCTCTGATCCCAAAAATCTATTAGCTAAAAAATTTTTTGGACCGGCTCATCTTAGAGCCATAAATTTAATAGAACGTAACCCAGGAATTAGCCTTACAGAATTAATATTTAAGCTTAAAATCACTAAACAAAGTTTAGGTAGAGTAATAAAAGATCTCATAACTTCTAAAATGATTAAACAAATAAAAGATGATACCGACACAAGAAAAAAAAACTTACATTTAGATAAAGAAGGAACATTATTTTTTGAAAAAATTTATGCGGTTCAAAAAAAGCGGATATTTAACGCATTAAAAAACTCAGAACCGGATTCAGTTGTAAAATTTAAAAAAGTATTAGATAAAATAATTAATGGATAAAAGTAAAATACATATTTTAGTTGTAGATGATGATGATAGAATTAGAGATCTCATTAAGCAGTATCTAGAGGATAATAATTATATGGTATCAACTGCAATAGATTCCCCTTCAGCAAAAATAAAACTTTTTCAATTTAATTTTGATATAATAATTTTAGATGTGATGATGCCTGGACAAAATGGCTTTGATTTAACTAGAGAAGTAAAAAAAAAAAAAAATATTCCTATAATACTTCTGACTGCAAAAGGAGAGGTTGAAAATAGAATTAAAGGACTGGAACTAGGTGCAGATGACTATCTTGGCAAGCCTTTTGAGCCAAAGGAATTACTTTTAAGAATTAATAATATTATCGCAAAAAGTAAGGGGATAGATATTAATAAAATTATTAGTATTGGAAAATCAAAAATTAATTTAAATAAAATGAATATTTTTCGAGGAGAAAAAAGTTACAAAATTAATATTGCTGAAAAAAGAATTTTAGTTGAAATGCTTTCAAACCCGGGTAAAACATATTCGAGAATAAAAATAGCAGAAATTTCTAATATCTCTCAAGAAAGATCTATTGATGTTATGATAACAAGGTTGAGACAAAAAATAGAAATAGATCCAAAAAATCCAAAATATCTTCAAACTATTAGGGGGTCGGGCTATGTTCTCTGGGTTGGATAAAATATTCAAAATTATATTACCTAAAACGCTCTTCTTTAGATCGTTAATAATTGTAGCCGCCCCAACAATTTTACTGCAATTAATAATCACAATAGTTTTTTTTGACAGTGTTTGGATTAAAGTAAATAAAGGTATGACGCGTTCTGTTGTGGCTGAATTAAAAACACTACAAGATATATATAATAATGATGCAAATAATTTAGATTATTTAACGGATAGCTACAAAAATAATTTCAGATTCGAGGTCTATATTACAAAAGAAAAATTTCCAAGCGTAAGTGCTGAAAGAAGATTTAGTCCGATGGATAGATCTTTAAGAAGACAACTTAAATCAGTTTTTGGAAGTGGAAATTACTGGTTTAATACCTCAAAATATAAAAATGCCGTTGAAATAAAACTAAAAGCTGGTGGTGAAACTATAAAAATTCTTCTGCCAAAAGACAAAATTGCAAGCTCATCTGTAAGACTTTTTCTTCTATGGATTACATTGCCGTCTTTTGTTTTAATTTTTATTGCAATTATTTTTCTAAAAAATCAAACGAGACCAATAGTTAATTTAGCTAAAGCCGCTGAGAGATTTGGTAAAGGTGATTATGTAAACGAATTTAGGCCTTCAGGTGCTTCAGAAATAAGGAAGGCTTCGTATGAGTTTGATCGAATGGTTAAAAGAATAAATAGGCATCTTAATCAAAGATCTGAAATGCTATCAGGTATTAGTCATGATTTAAGAACGCCTCTAACAAGATTAAAGCTTCAATTAGCAATGTTAAATCAAAAAGAAATTTCTAAAAATATGTCAAAAGACATAGATGAAATGGAAAAAATGTTAAATGACTATTTGCAATTTGCAAAAAATCAGGTTTATGAAGAATCTTCCCCAATAGATATTAAGGATCTTTTTATTGAGCTGGTAGAAAATTTTAAAAATAATAAAATTCAATTATTAAATAATGAAGAAATTTTTTTAGTTGGAAGAAGAAACGCACTTAAAAGATGTTTGAATAACTTAATTCAAAACAGTTTAACTCATGCTGAAAATGTTTTTATTAACTCTAGCAAAACAATAAGTAGATTGGTAATTTTGATTGAAGATGATGGACCTGGTATTCCTGCAGAGCAATATCGTAATGTGTTTAAGCCATTTTATAGATTAGATAAAAGTAGGAGCTTAAATAAGTCTGGGGTAGGCCTAGGGCTTTCAATTGCTGAAGACATAATCAATTCACATGGTGGAAGTATTCTTCTAGGTAAAAGTACATACGAAGGTTTGCAAATAAAAATATCTTTACCCTTATAATTTTTTTTTTTTTAACTTTAGTATTTCTTTTTCTAATTTTAAAACAACTTTTTTTAGTACCTCGTGTTCTTCTTTTGAAACAAGTTGAAGTTTCCCAATAATATCTTCTTTTTTAAACTTAAAATTAGTTAAAATTTCATTTTTTACGTCTCCGCTTGTTAAGATCCCTTTTTCTATTAAGCCCGATAATAGCTTAAGTATTTTTTCTTTATTATTCATATCTAATCTTATTTGATAAGAAAACTTATTTCAAATATGTTATAAGTTCAAAATGTATATTCATAATTTAAACCCTATTTTACTTGATTTAGGAATTATTCAAATCCGATGGTATTCTCTTGCTTACATGGCTGGTATTTTAGCGGGATGGTGGCTTGGGAAAAAACTCTTAACATTTAAAACACAATCAAATCAAATGGTTTTTAGAGATGAGTTTGATAATTTAATTTCATATTTAATTATAGGCATAATTTTTGGTGGAAGAATCGGATATGTCATTTTTTATAATTTTGCATTTTATTATGAAAATCCAATAGATATTTTTAAAATCTGGGAAGGTGGCATGTCTTTTCACGGGGCGTTAATTGGTGTATTTTTTGCTACGCATTTTTTTTCTAATTCCTTTGGAAGGAAATTTAATTCTATTATTTTTTTAGACGTTATTGCTTGTGTTGCACCAATTGGCATATTTTTTGGAAGGGTAGCAAATTTTATAAATGCTGAACTGTATGGAAAGCCCACAGATTTATTTTTTTCAGTTATTTTTTTATCAGTCGATAATATTTCCAGGCACCCCTCTCAACTCTATGAAGCTGTTTTAGAAGGATTTGTATTGTTCATAATATTAATTAATATATCGCTTAAAAAAAGATTCGAAACTGGCATATGTTCTTGTTTATTTCTAGTGCTTTATGGAATATTTAGAATAATTTCTGAACAATTTAGAGAACCCGATATTCATATTGGCTACCTTTTTGAAAAAATAAGCATGGGTTCTTTTTTAAGCTTAATGATGATTTTAATTGGCACTTTTTGGTTCATCAACATTAAAAAAAATGCATTCAAATAATAAATATTTTAAAAAAAATAAAATAATTCCTATAGATAATTTTTTTCAAGATGTTTTGTACAATAATAGTTACGGATACTATTCAAAAAAAAACCCTTTTGGTTTAAAAGGAGACTTTGTAACAGCTCCGTCAATCTCACCTCTTTTTGGAGAAATGATAGCTATTTGGATAATTTCATTCTGGGAAAATTTAAATCAACCTAAAAATTTTAATATTATAGAATTGGGTTCAGGAAATGGTGCTTTATCAAAAAAATTGATAAAAACTTTTAAAAATTTTTCTTCCTTTAACAATAGTTATAATTTTTATATTTATGAAAAAAGTAAATATTTACGAAAGATTCAAAAAACTAATATCAACAACACAAAAGTGAAATGGATTTCTAATTTTAATAATATTAAAAAAGGTCCTTTGCTTTTTATAGGTAATGAGTTTTTTGATGCAATCCCAATAAAACAATTTGAAAGAAAGAATAATTCAATTTATGAAAATTATGTTTATTTGGATAAAAAAAATAATATTAAAACAAAACTTATAAAAGCTTCCTTAAAAAACACGAATATCATAAACAAATTAAATAAATTTAAAAAATTAAAATTTATTGAATATCCTAAGTTGGGACTAAAAATTATTAATCCAATGATAGGAAAAATAAATCAACATGGTGGAGGTATTTTGCTCATTGACTATGGGTATATTAAACAAAAAAGCCTTAATACCCTACAATCTGTAAAAAATCATAAAAAAAATGAGGTATTTTCTAATCTTGGTAACGCTGATATTACATCTTTGGTAAATTTTAATTTTTTGAAAAATTATTTTATGGAAAAAAAACTTTTTGTAGAAAATGTAGTTTCTCAAAGTTTTTTTTTAAAAAAAATTGGTATAATAGAAAGAGCTGAAATATTAAGTTTAAAAATGAGTTTTAAAGATAAAGCTGATTTATATCTTAGATTAAAAAGGCTTTTAGACTCTAAATATATGGGTGATTTATTTAAGGTAATTTTTGCTCATAAATCAAAAAGTAAAAATATTGTAGGTTTTAAATAATGTTCACTTCGAAAGTGCTAAAAAAATTTAAAAATATAAATCACTATTTTTTTTCAAGAAATAATGGTTTTTCTTCGGGCGTTTATTCTAGTCTTAATTGTGGAAAAGGTTCAGATGATAATAAAAAGAAAATAT
>Ga0115000_10004481_pt1 | contig 11417 bp, 10 predicted proteins | sample ArcticOcean_MG_C_6_FD_89690 | JGI IMG/M metagenome (GOLD analysis project Ga0115000, IMG submission 89690) | Marine microbial communities from western Arctic Ocean - ArcticOcean_MG_CB8_128 | ecosystem: Environmental > Aquatic > Marine > Oceanic | place: Arctic Ocean: Canada Basin | collected... | reverse complement strand
CTCGTCTTTTTTTTATTCTCCTTTTCAATTCGTTTTTTTTCCCTCTTTGCGCCTTCTTCTTCCCATTCCAGTGACTCTCTTTCTTTCTCTTCGATTTTCTTGCGAATTTCCTCTTGAGTAGGTGCAGAATCAAAAAAAATTTCATTTTTTCCCTCTTTAACTCTCCATTCATTTAACCACTCTTCATCTTCTTTGAGTTTGTATTTTGGAGCACGCCAAAGTTGTCGCGTTCCTTTAGCATTCTCTAATCCTTTCCTGAGATATCGTTGAACTGGAATTTTTTTCTTAGCGGTTAAAGTTCGAAACATTTTATTAACATTGACTATACTATATGTACGGTCAAAAAACCAACCATTCAAGAGTATAAACATTACGTTTATTCATTTCAATATGTGGTTACCTGGTTGTTGCATTAAAATGTCCTCTTACGACGTCTATTCTTACACGCATTCTCAAAACCAATTGCAAGTCTTATTGTGTCCTGTCCTAGACTCACGCGTGTGTGCCTACATGCGCGCCGTCAAAGCGGGTTCCAAAAATGAAAATGGTTGTGTTCCCATGGGTGCAGCGCATTTCATCGAACACATGTCGTTTCGCGTTCAAGATGGTAAAATATGGTCTCTGGCGTCTAAAGGAGATGTGATTAATGCCGAAACAAATATGGATTCGACACGATTTTATGTTGTTCACTTGCCTCACCAAACTTCGGAAACAATTCGAATTGACGCGGATCGATACAAGTCAGCGGCGGTTCCTGCGGACAAAGTTCCCATTGAACGTAATGCTGTGTTGAATGAATTGGAGCGTGGACAACGTGCTGGCAACAAAATGTTTCAAATGACGTCGTCTCTGGCCATTTTGGAACACCCGTACCACCATAGTACAATCGGTACTAAATTTGATGTGACCAATACGAGCGCGGAGGATATGGAACGATTTCGCCAAAAGTATTACGTGCCAAATAATACGACGTTAATTTTTTGTGGCAAATTTGATCCGCAACAAATTTTGGCCAATGTTCATTCCAATTTTGGCGAAATTCCAGCGCGTCCGATTGACCAGGGTCTTACACCAGAACCAGTACAGTGTGGAAAACGTACAACGGAATTACACATTGAAGCACCATGTCCGATGATATGTATGGCATTTCCCCAACCGAAAGGAAATAGTAAAGAATCGATTATATTACAGTGTATAGCACGTTTAACGTGGCATAATAACGAGGGACGTGCTAAGACATTGGTCGAAAAGAATGTTTTACATGACGTCTCTACCTATTCGCCACGTCAACTGGAACCCTATTTGTGGTATTTTCATGGTACGATGGAATCGGGTTCAAATACGTATGAGGCTGAAGAGAAAATGTTTCATACTTTACAAACATTTATTACGCACCCCGTTTCTTTCGACGAATTGAATAGTGTGAAAATTTCAATGAAAGACGAATGGTCTCGAGGATTAGAATCTGTCACTGATATGATGAATGAATTGGGTCGTGGTGTGTCCATGGGCAATTGGAAAGATGTTGCGGAACGTGTTTGTCAATTGGAATCGATTGCACCCATAGATATTAAGTCTGTCGCTGAACTTATGTTTCGCAAGCACCGTATGACAGTGACACATGTGAAACCATCCAAAAACAAATTTGTGGAGGCGATAGCAACAGAACCTAAACATGTGGTTCAAAAAAAGTCTCCCGTAACCTTGGAGACTCCTAAGGGTTCTAAGAAAGAAATGTGGAGTGTAAAGTCACTCAGTAAATGTACTAACATGTTGCATGTCCCTCGTGCAAAATATGTCCGTGTTACACTTTCCGCTCGATTTTCACCCGCTCTTCATGATATGGCATCTATATTTGTGTCTAATTTAGGACAAAATTTAACTTCTGCATTAACTAAAATGCACGCGGAACGTGATTTTTCACACGACCATGAATTTATCCATATGACAATGTCTATGCCTGCAGACACAAAGACATTGAAAAATGCATCTAAGGTAATGTTTGGTCAAGAATGGATGAAACCTACATTTTCATACAATTGTTTGGAACAAAAGAAAAGACATATTATTGCTGAAATGAACTCTTTGCGTCAAGACCAAGGACACCAAGTGAAAAGTAATTTCATCAAGTTGTTGTTTAAGCAAACAATGTACCATATTCCATTGAATGTTCGGACAGATAGAATTCAAAATTTGAAACTGAGTGATCTTCATTCATTTCATTCAAAATGGATTGATACGTCCGAAACTTTTGTAACGATGGTAACGCCGTCCGTCGATTTTGCCGTAGTACTAGGTGAAATATTTCCAGCGCATGAAAAACGGTCGCAACAAACGTTGGAATGGGAATCTTTGCCCAGAAAAGCTGTCAGCAACCATATTCAACTCGAGGGATATGGTTCGTTTCAAGTAATGTTGGGTCAAACTGTACCAGTGAAATCAGATACACCTGAAGTAATAGCACTTCAATGTGCTGTCGAAATATTAGGAGGTGGGATGACAGGACGACTCATGCATACAGTACGGGAACAACGTGGACTCGGTACGTATGGACTGTACTCGGTTCTGCAACATGTGAGTCCAAAAACCGATGCCATATTTTGTATTCAAGGTACATTTAGTCCGAATTCGGTGAAAGAAGGTCTTGAATGTACGAAGACGTTGTTAAGAGAATGGCAAACACATGGTGTGACACCCGTTGAACTTCAGAATGCTAAAGATAGAATGATAGGTTCGCGCGTAATAGCGTCCGATTCTGTGGACCATTTACATGGAATAGTCGTTCAATCCATTATCAAAGGCAAAGACCCAGAAAAGGATTTTTATGATTTTGAACAACAAGTGAATGCTTTGGAGATTGAGAGCGTGAATACGACATTGAAGAAATTAATTGACCCTACTAAAATGGTTGAAATAGTTGTCGGGCCAAATAAAATATAATTATTCATTTCATATGTTTAATGCATTTTGAATTGTACAATAGATTTTTTTTTCTAAAGTCGAACAGGATTCTTAATAAAACTATCAGCAGAAATACGTGACATTATGTACAGTTATATTTACTTATAGGTTTATGATGTTACCGACCGTATATCACACATCAGTTTGAAACGCTGGTGTAAAATACTCATGAGTCCCTCCAATTGTACTATCTCATTGTCAATCACGAGAACGCGCCATCTTGAAATGTAACCAGCTTCGTGACTCGCCTTTATATCCGCAATGCGCGTCAGTAATTTGTGGATGTGTTCAACAGCTTGCACCACGTGACTTGCCGCAGTTTTAAGTGGTTCTTTGTCACATTTTAAAGCAATACAAGTTCTTTCTATTGTTTGTAGCGTAGCTGGTATATCGTATTTTACGATAATGTCGTGCAACGTTGGAGATGTGGTACCGCTTCGAAGGGAAGTGATAAGTGTTATGGTTGAATTGACGAGTGGTGAAATGGCCGATGACACTACAATTTTTCCAGCGGTCCCTGCTAATAGTATAAGTCCAGCTTGCATATTGAGTATTTAGAGACTTGTAAATAGGTCAATGTGGTTACCGTTGTGTTTGTTCTTCATGAGTACCATAACAATGTCCTATCATGTCAACGAAATTGAACCGACCAAACTTTGGTTATTATTGGTCAATACATCCATATTGTATTGCATTTTGTTTCGACAACTACGGTTCAAGGATAAGTTAAAAAATACATATATGGTATGGGCGGGATTACTTGCCACTGGCCAAATCATGATGGGCGAACGATGGAATTTTATATCCACAACTTGGATTGTGTCGTCTATCTGTTGGCAATATATCAAATCCAACGCATAAATTCAAATGTATTATATAAAACGAACATTAGAAACTAATGTATTTGATATTTATTTCGTTGATTGTGACATTCATACTAATCACATATGCTCTACTATGTATTGATGATGAAAAGGAAGTTAACATTATAATTTCTTTTTTCCTGTTCATTTTGTGGTTCGAAACATTATTTACGTCCATCACATTTGCTCAATTAAGATTGAGCCCGCATAATAATCTTTCTCCAAACATGACAGTCACAACAGATGATTTGTTGGATTGTGCGGTGCAAAAAATACCACGGTTAAATAAATCTTGGGGTTTGATCAGAGACTGTGCACACGACGTACAAGTCTACAATGTTCCCAAAGCAAAAGTACCCATTTTCAAAAGGATACCAACCGCTTTTGTGACACCAAGATTATTTCCCAATGATATATTTGTCGTCAATTCAGAATATGATATATTATCAAATACAAACAAGGCTCTAGTAATTATACATGAATGTACTCACCTTGTTTTAAATGCAGTTGACCATGCCTATTTGTGGCAGTCCGATTTTAATACATTGAGTTTGACAAAACAGTTAGAGAATGCCGATTCGTATGTTGATATACTATTAAATAACTGTATTAACGATATTTACGTTTTTTAGAATTCTCATAGCTTGGGTTATCGTCTCGATAGTTGACATATTTAGAATTTCCTCCGTCGTTGCGATAGTTTCCTCCGTCGTTGCGATAGTTTCCTCCGTCGTTGCGATAGTTTCCTCCGTCGTTGCGATAGTTTCCTCCGTCGTTGCGATAGTCATCGTTTCTTTTTTCCCGTTTTCTCTTGTCAAACATGGGCGACATGGGTCTTTTCTCCTGTTTTCTCTTGTCAAACATGGGTGACATGGGTCTTTTTTCCCGTTTTCTCTTGTCAAACATGGGTCGTTTTACACGGTCTGGTTTTCTTCCTAGCCATCTTGGGACATCGTTATTTTTTTGAGAGAGAGGTAGATACGTTTTCCACCATTTACTTCTACTAGGTCGAATACCAGATGTATTGCGTGATATTCGACGACACTCACGCAATACTTTCTTCGCAATTGGAAGGTCAGAAGTATGACATCTTTCCACAATGCGGTCCGTCACTTCATCACTGTATCCACAGCCATGGGTTAAAATATTGTCAACGCACGCCACAAATATATGAAACTCATCCGTATCTACAGGTATACCAACATCAATTGCTAAATCTTTCGCCATTGTATAGAGTATTAAAAGGTGCTTAAATACACAGAATGGAACGTCCAACTTTTTATTATAATGGAAATCCAGTTAGAGCCGCTGGAATATTATTTTGGACAGAAATCAACGGCGTCCGTTGGAAATTACTTCGTCATTACAAAGGTAAATGGCAAGATATAGGTGGGAAAACGGACAAAACAGATGAAAATTTCATGAATACTGCTGTAAGAGAAGTCAAAGAAGAAACGAATAATAAATTTCTCTGTACAGAATTAATATATGATGCTCTTAAAAATCCCAAAAAAACAAAGATACAATATGACACAAAATGCAAATATATTTTATTTACATGTTATGTAAAACCAAAATTAAAAGATTTGACCGACTTTGGTGAAAATGAAAACGGTCAACCGCATCGATATAAATGGTTCAAAAAATTACCAAAATTACATTTCCGCTTGCGTAAGTTTGTTATTTAACCCAATGGGGTAAGCCCCCTTGTTGAGATTGTATTAATGCTTTTAATTGTTCTATTTGTTGTTTTAATTGTTGATTTTCAAAATATAGTGAACAAATGAGTTGCTTTGTGGTTGTGTGGGATATTACAGGAGTTACAGAATGGGTCATCGAAGGGACAATTTGTAAATTAGAAAAATCTTTCTCAATATTCTGTTCGACGATGCGCATATTTGTGAAATCTTTGATAATCAAATCCATAATTGTTTATACATATTACTTTTATACTAAATAATTAAATCCACATACTAAATTTGTTTCTGCATCTATCAACACTCCATTTGATACCGTGACACACCCTTCGTCAAACCCACCCATCTTTTTCATTTCCTCAACAACTTTGTTTGTACCATAAAAAGGATGCGTTGCGACAGGATCATTTTCAATACCATGTGCAAACGTAATGCATGGTACCGAATCGCCCATCAACATGTCTTCGTATCCTGGTTCTAATAAAAAGCTGAATATATCGACATCTGATATTTCTTTCGTTTCGCCAAGATATACTGGAAAGGACCACACCCCTTTAACTTTGACGGGGTGCCATTGTGTTACTTGAAGACCTTTGTATTCTACAATATTTGCTTTGTTACAAGGAGTTTTGACAACACAGCGTATTTCGGCATGGCCTTTAGTCGTAGCCACCATGTCCCCTTTTTGTATTTCGGAACAGACGATAGAAGTACCATCTGCCATTTGAACCAATGTGTCGCCCGTAAAACATGGACCTGAAGATCTGTTGTAGGAAGCCATTGAAAAATTATGGCTGCCTCTCACAGCACGAGAGGGTTCGGGTGGTTTCAAATTATTAAATAAATCATCTAAATGATCGCGCATTTGTTGAAATGTATCACCTCCATATTCCTGAACACCTGGGTCTAAAAAGTTGTTGCAATTCTGACGCCAATGTGTCATTCCAATGGAGGGTAAAAATTTATTTCCCCATTTTTGAAATGCATTTGGTTCAATTGCTTCCGTAATTTGACCAGACATGTCTTTTTTCAATTTGGGACAAGTAATTTCGTTCATCACGCGTTGAATACATTCTTCCTTGTTCGGAGATTTCCAACATTCCAAAATACCTGCCGCCACAATTTGGTGGTCATTGGAATCTAACGAACCACTCTTGAGAGACGCTTCCTTGGTCCAATGTGACGTCTTAACTGAGACTTGTATGTCGTCGCTATGTTCGAAGAAAACGTGGCGTGGTTGACCATGACAAATCGGACCGATGGGTATGGAGTACCCCCAAGATGTGGCTTCGATATCGGGTACACCATCGACAGAACCTTTGGTTTCAATCAACAACCAAGCTTTGTCCAAATATGTGACCAATTCGTTGGCCATACGATGGACGAACACAGTGCCAACCATGCCGATGTCAGGAATAAATGCATACGACCCTTGTGTTTCTTTGGCCATTTCATACAACAAATTAGCGTCAAGTTGATATCCAAATCCAAACGTATGGAGAACGACGTCCAAATGTTGGCGTTTGTCAATATAATCGCGTAGCATGCGCATGTGTCCCTTTGGTGGGACAATATTTGGACAACCATCCGTCATTAAAAAGACAGTACCAAAGTCTGTCAATTGGTCAAATCCAGTTTTAATGCCATCCCAAATATTGGTTGAACCTTGTTCTGTAATTTTAATCAGTTCAATTTTCAAAAGACCTTTGTTTCCATCCGTCATGGGCTTCATTGGGAATACAACGGCAGCACTATTAGAAAATGTGACCACAGAAGCCTCATCCCACACTCTTAGGGCATTAATACATGTTAAAATAGCATGTTTTGCAACATCTAGACGAGTCATTCCTGTTTCTTCCCCCGGCGGATCTGCTGCTGTGGACATGGAACCAGAAACGTCAAGAACAAAAACAATTTTCTTCGGATTGGCAGGACCATCGGGAACATTCACTGTCAACTGAGACCAATTTGAATCAGTTTTCAAATTGACAGAGGCTTCAACAAGATCTTGTTTCTTCGTTGAAACCTCTGTTGAATCTTCGCGCAACTCGGATATTGCATCGAGAACAGCACGATTTGGACGCAGTTCATCAATTGTCATAGAACGACGTGTCATTGGGGAAGTATGATGAACGCGTAACCACTGAACAATGGCTTCACGTTCGTAAGTATGACCGTCGGCGTCTACCACGGGGTCGGTCATTGTTTGATAAGTAATACAACATTGGTGTGCAGCAATAGAAGACATTTTTTTATTATTATTTTGAACGTCATTTTATTTTTATCTTATTCACAACTTATTTTTAATTGCGCATCTCCACGGACTGCTAATTTAATATTTGGACAGTGTTCTTTCAAATGCTCCGCATCTTTCGAAATTTTTTCTGAATACTTAAGTAAACAACGTTTGGGTATACCTCGGGGTTTTTTTTGTACTGCAGTATTTTGAACATGTTTACGTTCTTTATTTACAACACGATTTAAATCTTCGCGTTTTTGTAGCGTTTTAGGGTTTGAAACAGTTCTGTCAGTTTCCGGTTGGACAAAATCAACATTATATCGTTTTACCATGACATTAGTACCACGAGATAACAAAATGGAATCATTTAATTCTTTTTCTGTATTTATTTTTAATATATAAATGTTTTTTACTCCTCGATGTTTATGCATAATATATTCTTTCAATTCTTTTACAGTCACGAAACGTCTCCCAAATAAAAATGTATGGCGTTTGTTCTCCGAACGGAATGTGTATCGAAGCGACATATGTATATAGATACTTGACTTAAATACTTTATTTTTTTTTTTAGGAAAGTAATAAATCCAAATTAAAAAATAATAATTATATATTTGAGGTTGTACTACAATACAAAAATGTTATGGTTACTATTATTAATAGGTTCTATCGTTGCCTATGATTACGACTGGGACCGTTTGCACAAGCAACAGACTGCATCAGAATTGAAATCAACCGTAGAAGATTATCGCGAACATTTCCCATGTCTAGACTGTCGCGAACATTTCCAATCTCTATTGGAAATGCACCCATTTCCTTTGTATTACGTCCGAACCACAGAGGATGCACGCGTGTGGTCATGGTTGACACACAATCTGGTCAATATAAGACTCAACAAGACATGGGAATCGTTTGATATTATGGACGAATGTTTACTCTGAATGTTTTATTCTCATTGCCAATGTTTATTGGCTTGACTTTGATAGTCAGTGGTTGTGACATTTCTTGGTAAAAAGATGGTATAAATTTCCCAACGAATTGTGTACATGGGAAACTCGCAAAAAAAACCTGCCGAACCAATTGCAAAATTTAGACAGCGAGTAAAAAAAAATGTATACCTGACGCCCGAAGAATACAACAATTTAAAGGAGAAAGGCCGTCGTGCAGTAGAAAAACGCGAAAATAAGGATGTAGAAGAAGACGAAAAGTTTTGGGACGACAAGTACAAAGAATGTCATACCATCGTAGGTGAAAAAGAACGATTGCAATTTTTCTTCGATTTATTTTTCAATACATATCCTAAATTATGTATTTGGACAGAAGATGCCAACAAATTCATAGCGATAACAAACGAAATTGAACAATGGATGACCGAAAATGTCGAACACGATGCGTATAGCCATATTATAACTAATCGTCGCAATAAACTCACGCGTTTTAAGAAATTTATTGGATATCATTATTCTGAAAGTTTGTGTGAAATGAACGACTGGTTGGAAACTCCGAATGTTCCACATATAACAAATATAAACAAATTAATTTCATTGATGTCGGGAGAATATGACGAATATTTTGAATTTTTGCGCGATTTGGCAAAGTATAATTTCTGTCCAGAAACAGGAAAACCGAAGCCACCGGATATCGTTTTGAAATCACATGAAATGTACAATAATGTACACGAAAAATGCAAAGTTATTGGTGGTAAATATGCTGGAGAAAACGGTATTGTAATCAAACGACTTAAAAAAAAAATTAAAATACGCATCAACGGAAAAGACGTGACATTATCTAAAAAAAATGTTAATCACAAATGTAGAGAATAAGTTTAGTTTGAAATATAATATCATAGTGTAGCAATAAAAAAAGAAAAATGTCGATTACTCTTAAAAATTTAACATGGTATAAGGAAAAGGATATGAGTGAAAAAACTAACCGTGAATTCACTTTTGTGAAGGGGGAACGAGGTCCACTTCAAATGTATACCGATTTCGGCTCACTGAGCCAAGATTATATGGAACACAAGGCTTTGAATGAATTTTTAACAAACTCGGAAGACGCACATAGTCGTGCTATTCACATATGTAACAATTTAAAATCCCTACCTGAACAAATAGAGTGGGCCCACATTATCGAAGACGCGGCTTTACTTCAAGATTTTGGCACTGGTGTTGGTGGCAAAACACGTGAAGAGTACGACCGAAATCGATTCCGTTTTGCAAAAGGTTTCGGATGGGGGAAAAATGCCACACATGGAAATGAACAAGGTCGTTATGGAAAAGGACTCAAAAAAAATTTAATTGAATTTTGTTCTGCTTATATCGCCATTTCCAAGCACGAATATGATATCGATGATGAGAAATTTACTGTTGTTATCGGTAAAACGATTGGAAAACCAGAAACCGCTACTATCGATTGTACGTGGAAAGCTAAAAGTGGCTCACCCATTTTTACAAACGCAGAAGAAAAGAAACAACAAGAATTCACAGATTTTATGTCTGAATACACTCCTATTGAATATGACCATCTGGAACAACTCAATGCTATGCACAATCATTTTTTTCCAAGTGAAAACGATACAGGTGTTGTTTATTTGTTTTTTGGAACACGTCGTCAAATTACAAAAGAAAACATGATCAAAAAATTCAATAATCTTTACTACGAACGTCCCGTAGATGAAAACGGACAAGTCATTGATGATTTCCACGTAACGTTAAACGGAGAACGCCTCGCACTTGATTTTTTTAGTGACAAAACAGAACTTCTATATAGAAAAGAATTTCATCCATTCGAAAGTAACGGTTACTACGCATGCTCCAAACGAGACGGGACTCGTCCGCGAAAAAAACAATCCACGAAAAAATATTTGCAACACGAAGGAAACAAATTTACGATAAAAGTTGACATTGTCAAACACAAAAAACCGCATTTTAATCCACATGAAAAATACAACCAGCGACAATCTGCTGAATTAACAACTACATGTGGTAATCACGTCAAAAGACTGTCACTTAAATCGCTTGTCAAAGGCGGAACAACAGAAATGCACAAAATTATTTCAGAAATATTTTCAATGACTAAATTTTCAGAGAACGCATGGAGTAAAATAGAACAGGAATCTGAATATACCACCAGTACGATGCATCGCTTCTTTACAATGTCAAAATTAGGTCTTGAAATTGAAATGATTTTTCGTCTTCCACCTTGGTTTTACAATGTCATTAAAGAACAATTTGATAAAAATAGACGTTCGGCAATATGCATGTGTTATACGAGTGGCATTCAAATGTTGGTGCCGTCTTTGAATTTAATGCATAATGAATTGTCAGAAACCGAATCGTTCAAACATACATGGAAATGGAATGTAGGGAAGGATGATATTAAACGATGGGAAAAAGCTGAGTCTAAACCTCCCTGCGTGGAGGCGGCCATTACAAAACAAAAAACAAAATTGAAGAAAATGTTGACACAAAAACTTGGAAAAAGAAAACGTACCTCCAATCAACCAACCCCACCAAACGTGCCAGGCGGTAGCGGCACGCCGCCAAACGTGCCAGACGACACGTCAACCCCACCAATACAACCCAATACCGAGTCAGGCGGTAGCGACACGCCGCCAATACAACCCAATACCGAGTCAGGCGGTAGCGACACGCCGCCAAT
>Ga0115000_10004480_pt1 | contig 11418 bp, 15 predicted proteins | sample ArcticOcean_MG_C_6_FD_89690 | JGI IMG/M metagenome (GOLD analysis project Ga0115000, IMG submission 89690) | Marine microbial communities from western Arctic Ocean - ArcticOcean_MG_CB8_128 | ecosystem: Environmental > Aquatic > Marine > Oceanic | place: Arctic Ocean: Canada Basin | collected... | reverse complement strand
TGTTATATAACAAATTTCCCGAAGTTTGCAATACAATTTTGGGCATTTGAATATTTCCAAAAACACTTTAATAATTTAAAAGAAATGGCACCATAATAATATCTAAGTAAAATATAATGGAAAACAAGCAATGGTATAAAAATCTAAAACGTTCAAAGTTAAGTCCACCGAGCTATGTATTTGGAATAGTATGGCCAATATTATATACTTTAATGTTTATATCGCTAATAATATTATGGACAAATAAAAAATGTTATCCATATTGCGAACCAATAACTTACTTTATGTTTCAATTATTTTTCAACATAACTTGGACAAATTTATTTTTCAACTTAAAAAAACCATTATGGGCATTTGTAGATTTATGTGCAACATTATTATTTACGATAATAACATATAAAAAGATGATGAAATTCAGCAAAACAGCCGCCTATTTATTAGTTCCTTATATACTTTGGTTAAGTTTCGCCTTTTACTTAAATGCCTTTATAGTTGTAAACAATTATAAGGAAACACTTTCTTGAAACTTTTTTAACTCAATAAGAGATTCTGTACTTTTATTATTTAAAACACTGTTACAAAGCATGAAAACGCCTTTACTAATAAAGCCAATTTTATTATCAATATTATGAAGTTTACCATTTAAACTTCCGAGCAATCCGTTGGATGTTTCTTGTTTTTTTTGAACATCTTTAATATCACCTCTAACATCTTTAATTCCGCCTTTGACATCCTTAATTTCACCATGAACATCTTTAATATTACCTCTAATATCTTTGATTTCTCCTTTAAGTTCATCGCTTTTTTGTCTAATTACAAGTTTAATATTTTTTTCACTAGTTTCAATATTATTTTGTAATTTATTTATTTTTTTGTAAACGGTACTTTTAAAATCTTCCAAAACACCACCTAAAACTACAATTTTATCGGTAACATTATATAATCCGGATTTAAATTGATTTCTGGTAACATAAAACCAATTACCAAAATCAATGTAATTAATTGCTACAATTCCTATACTTCCCAAAAAAAACAATCCTAGTTTCTTATTTTGAAAAGCACTATACTTTGCAGCAAAATCAGAAGCAAATCCAACTCCTGTAGATATTATACTGATAATACTGCTAACAGAAGCAGTACCAGAAGCACTATCGGAAGCAGCACTAGAAGCAGCACCAGAAGCACTATCGGAAGCACCAACCAAAGAACCATCAAAAGCCCTAATGGAACTAAAATAAGAAGAAAAATCAATATCTTTTTGAATAAGTGTACCGATACCTAAACCGGAACCACCAATTAATGAATATTTGGACAGTATTTGGATAAGAGACATTATATAAGAGACATTATATTAATATTTAATATTTGGAACAATTAGAAAGTGTATCAGCATGTAAATTAATTTGTTTAGATAATTCGGAATGACAACGATAATGACGTAAGAATCCCATATAATTTTTAATATTGCTACATTTTGCATCACCTGAAGTAGTACTGATTTTATTAACATATCCTGTCGTAACTGTATCGGAAGGCTTACAATAACCAGCTTTGGCGGTTTTGGAAGCTAAATATCTTTGGTATGAGCCATGTTTGGACCTACCTGCAACAACACCATTTCCTTGTTTGGGAACAGTTTCTTCACTCATTTTCAAGATAGTTTGGTTGCGTTTAAACATAGTAAAATGACTGGAATCATTCATGTTATGATATTTGTTAAGTTCATTTTCGTTTAAAGAAATAGCATTACATTTCCCAATATCATTGTGTGCAGTTTTGCACCCAATATTACGAGGTTGATCGATAGTTAAATATTTACCGCAAGACATATATAATATTACAATATTATTAAATTGAAGTTATAATATGAAATAAAAAGAAAACGAAAAGAAAACGAAAAAGAAAACGAAAAAGAAAAAGAAAACGAAAAAAGAAACCGAAATGAAAAATTGTCATTTTTGTGATAAAAAATTTCACAGGGAAAAAAATTTTAAAAAACATTTGGTAAAATGTAGTGTACTAAATAATGTAAATTTGCTTAATACGGATGAATTATTGTTTGATTTATTGAAAAATCTACTAAAAACGAACGAAGGTTTAAAAACTCGTGTGGAAAAATTGGAAAAACAGGTAATAAAAGAAAATAAAAAACAAGAAATAGATATTTTGGAGTGGTTAAATGATAATAAACATACTAGAATAACGTTAAAGGAGTTTGTGGAAAATATGGAGATAGATAATGATACATTAGAATATGTTTATATAAATGGTTTGTTGGATGGTATTAAAAGGGTAATAAAAAAAGAAATAATAAAATACAAAGAAAAGGACGAAGTGGAACCAATAGCAAGTTTTGAGAAAAAAAAGGATACTATTTATGTAAAGGTGGAAACGGGGTGGAAATGTTTATCAATTGTAGAATTAAAGGATATATTGTGTAAGTTGCAAAGAAAGATGATGATAAGGTTTAAAAAGGAAAATAATTTGGATAAAATGACGGAAACACAGATGGTTAAATATAATAAGAGATTTATGAAACTTTGCGATGTAAAATTGGAAAATAGAGTATTTGAATTAAAGAAAAACATCTATAATACGACAAAAAAAAGTTATAAAAAATTAGTAAAATACGATTTGGTATTTTAAATTATTTTAATATTTTTTTAAAAAATATTAATATAAATATAAATATTATGAATATATCAAAAGTAGCAATGAATAATTTGATGAATAATATAAAAAATAGTATGACTCCACAAATATTTTGCATAAGGCATGGGGAATCGACACATAACGTTGATTATTTAAAATATGGTAGGAGTACATATTTAGATGAAACAAAAGTGGATACGAAATTAACAAATAGGGGTATAAACCAAGCAAAAAATCTGGGAAATACCTGGTCTGAAATAAACAAAAAACACAACAAAATAGATCTAATTATAACGTCACCTTTATCGCGTTGTTTACAAACGACAACAAATATTTTTGGTAAAACTCCGATAGCACCAGTAATATCTTTTGAAGGGTGTAGAGAATATCCATTGGGTGCAGAATATTGTAACCAAAGAACAAATTTAAGAACATTGATAAAAAAATATCCTCATGTGGATTTTTCAAATATATATTCGAACGAAGATATATTATGGAGTGAAACCAAGGAAACGGAAGTTGAATTGGAAGAAAGAGTAAATGAATTTAAACAAAATCTAAAATCAATTATTAAGGAAAAAAATTATAAAAACGTAGTAATAGTAAGCCATAGTACATTTTTAAGAAAATTAATTTTCAATGATTATGACGAAATATTTGAAAACGAAATACCTCATTGTACACCAATAAGATATGATTTTTAATCAAAATATTTATTAGCAAATGCAAATGGTGTCATAATAGAGATACCTAGTTTTTTTGCTTTGATAACTTTACTAGAGGTAGAATTTAATGAATCGACAAGTAATATAAATGTATTTTTACTGACGGTATTAACAACATCACCACCGGAATCAACAATAAGTTTTTCCAAATCTTTATTTCTAAATCCAGTCATAACAATTTTTTTATTATTTAAAACATTGTTATTGGAAGTATTGGAAGTATTAGAATCAATAAAATCGACAAGTTTGTAAGTAAGATTATTTTCTTTCAAAAACTGTATAAAAGTTGTAATATGTGGAACAAACATTTGAGCAGTTTTAAGTGCAAACCCACCAATAGATAATATCCTTTCTATTTTTTCGTCACAACTAGCGTTCGACACTAAAACAGTGGGGTAATATTTTAAAATAAGTTTTGCTTTTTTTATACCTAACCCCCTTCCAAAAATATTGGAGCCGACCATAAGTTCGGAAAGGGAACAAGTTTTTATTTTTTCTTCTAACGCTTGAATCATTTTTAGAGCCATTTTTTCCTTGAACCCTGGTATTTTTAGAAAATCGACCAACTTCATATTTAAAATTTTGTGAATAGTATTATATCCTTCTTTAAAAATTTTTCTTACGTTACCCTCACCAAAGTATGGTACATCTGTCATTTTCATGAAATAAAGTATATTTTTCATTTGTACAAAATGGTTTGAATCAATTTCTTCGAGAAGAATATTAACACCGGAAGAATTCCAAACATAGGAAACGACGGGCATTTTAGGTTTATCGGAAGGTTTAACAACTTTTAAAATTTTGGGAATAACATCACCACTGCGAACCATTTGAACAACAGAACCAATTCCAATATTATTTTTATAAATAAATGCGGCATTATGAGCTGATGCAAATGTAATAGTAGCACCTCCAATTTCAACTGGTACAATTTGTATACGGGGTATAATGTAACCATCTTTACTGGGAGTCCAAATAACATCAACAACTTGTGATTCCATTATTTGGTCTGAGAGTACCATTTTAAATGCAAAACTATGTTTTGGGTTTTTTCTATCTGTCCTTTCATAAATTGAATCATTGGACACAATGACCCCATCAATATTATAATAATCTGTTTTTCTTAGTTCCAAAAGGAGATTAGACAGACTTTGATTATCAATAGTCTCAACAAACCGATGATTTACTACATTAAATCCATTACTTTGTATCCATTTCATTTGTGCAGAAGAATTTAAGGAAGGTTTTATAACTTCGTAAGCGACAAAATCAATAGATTTCCATTTGTCGATTTCAACTTTCTTGGTAGTCATAACACCGCCTATTAAATTGCGAACATTTTTATAAGTATCCGAAAATTTATCTTGAAAAACATCTTTTCTAATAAGAAGTTCCCCTCTAATAGTAAAACCACCATCAACCAATCCACAACCATTAATATAAGGAATCAAATGACTAATATCTTGACCTTTGTAACCATTACCTCTTGTATAAAGACATCTTTTGCCGTTTTCAACATAGTATAAAGCAGAAATACCATCTAACTTTGAAGATAAAACATAAGGACCATGATAATCTTTTAACCAATTTTTAAGGGAATTAGTATTAGGTTTAATTTTTTCTTGTGATCCCATGTAATAAGGTAAATTAACTTTATCTTTGTTAATAACAATATTCATATGACCATTTTCTAAAATTTCATTGCCAGGATATTTTTGTAATGCAAATTGTTTTAAAACATCGTACTGGTCATCACTTAGTAGAGAAATATTATGCTTGTAGTAGTAAATATCAGCATTTTTAACAAAATCACAAATGGTATTTTCGGATAAACCTTGTAAATATGAAATACCTTGTATTTTAAATTCTTTGAATGGTTTCATTAATTGGTTAATTTTAGAATTTTTCTTTACCATTTTACTTGTTTCTTTATTAATATTAAAAAAAGTATCAATTTTTTTATTTGATTTTTTTAAGGTACGCCTTAATTTTCGAATTTTCTTTTTCAAAGACATAATATATTATATAGTTCAATTGTGTTTATATTTTAGGATTTAAAATAACCAATTAAAAATGAATTACTTAAAATATGATCTAAGTATTTGATTTCTTTTTTTTCTTCCTTTTTCTTTTTTTTAGTTTTAATAGAAATTTTATTAAATTTTTTTTCTTGTTCGGGTAATTGGGAAACATCAACACTTTTAATAATGTTACTAAATAATAAATTTTTACTATTAGACATATATTATTGATTAATATTTTAATTCATAAAAAATAACAAGTTTTGATATTTTTTTTAACATTAATATATATATATATATGCAATTATATTCATCACAAATAGTATCAAAAAATTTAAATGGAAAACTAGATGTGGAAAAAACAGTAACTACAATAAAAGACGGAAAACAAACAGTAACAAGAATAAAAAACGGAAGAAGAACAGTGAAAAAGTTAAATGGAAAATCCCCAATGTCACACCCAATGTCACACCCAATGTCACACCCAATGTCACACCCAATGTCACACCCAATGTCACACCCAATGTCACCACCAATGCTTCAAACTAGTTCAATATCACCAACTTTATTATCACCATTTTTAACAATAATAAGAAGAAGAAATCCAATCAGAATGAAAAAAGTAACTAAAAAAAGAACACTAAAAGATTCAGGTGGGAAAAGAAAAAAACAAAAAACTAAAATAAAATCTAAAAACACAGCTAAAAAAGTTAAAAAAACAAAAAAACAAAAAACAACGGTAACAAAAAAACAAAGGAATTGGTTTGAAAAAATTTTCGATGTATAATATAAATGTTTAATATTTTAACAGATGAAGAAATAATGGAAGCTGTTTTTGGAGCAGTAGCTTTTGCATTAATGATATGGTTTTTTAGAAATTATTTATCGTGGTCAAGAACAAAATCAGCCGGAATAATTTTCCCTTTGACTTGGTTAATGAGAAAAGGTGGTATGAATATTTATAAGTATTTAAAAGATACAAGGGGTTTATCATTAAAATCAATAAAAACAACCCTATTTTAATTATTCAAAGCTTTAATAATAACGGAATCATTTTTGAAAAGATTATTTGATTTTCTTTTTTCAATATAATCTTTCGCCATATCTTTTTCCATTATTTTTAAATATCTAGGAGATGCATACATAATTTTAATAATACAATTATCGTAAAAAACGGATTCAATATAAATGTATCTTTTATATTTACTTACAAATCTAATAAAATTTGCAATAAGTTCTTCATTTTCTTTGAAAATGAAGGTTAATATATAATGATTCCTATAAATGCGTCTATTTTGTCCCATAAATTCATAATTGAAAAAGTATATTTCACATCCGTTTGTCAAAGCTTCCTTGATAAACAATCGCTTATACTGAGTAATGTTACCTGTTTTTTTTATATCAAGTGCTAATTCTATTTGATACCCCATATATATATCTCCTAAACATAATAAAAACATCAGTCACTACATATGTGTAGAGGAACAATACATTATCTAGAAAATAAAAAATTGAATGTATTTTTATAAAAAATTAAGTATTAAAATATATAAACATGGACTTTTTATCAAAAAAGAACGCACACGAATTGGATTCTCATATTAAATTTGATGAGGGACCGCATATTTATCATATAGACGGAGATTCAGATTTCATGAGTGTAACAAGATGGAACCATAGTCATTTTGCAAAGTTTGATAGTGACAAAATCATTGATAAAATGATGAGTAATCCAGAAAGATGGAAAAAAAAAAAATATTTTGGTATGACAAAACAGGAAATCAAGAATTTGTGGGATGAAAATGGTAGAAAAGCAGCTGAGGCAGGTACAAATATGCACTATGACATTGAATGTTTTTATAATAATATGGAAATAAATAATACATCTATTGAATATGATTATTTTCTAAGATTTCATAAACAAAATAGTAATTTGGTACCTTATAGAACGGAGTGGATGGTGTATGACAAAGAATTAAGATTTGCAGGGTCAATTGATATGGTATTTGAAAACCCCGACGGTACATTGGAAATTTATGATTGGAAAAGATGCAAAGAGATTAAAAAAGAAAATAGATGGCAATCCGCTACCACCGAATGTATTTCGCATCTTCCCGATACAAACTTTTGGCATTATTCGCTACAATTAAATACATATAAAGCACTTTTGGAGAAAAATTACGGAAAAAAAGTAAAAGGATTGTATTTAATTTGCTTGCATCCAGATAATAAAAATAATTCATATCAAAAAATCAAAATACCAACACTTAAAACCGAAATTAAACAACTTTTTGAATTAAGAAAAAATATGATAACACAAAAAGTAACATGAAAAAGTAACATAAAAAACAAACTTAAAATATTATTACATTAATATAATAATATGAAATTTTTAGACTTTGAAAACCAAAATCAATTAAGCTTATCAAACATGGGATTTTCGGATTTTTTTATTGTAACCGTATTTTTTACGTTTTCGACTTTTTTAACATCGATATGTATTAGTCAATTATTATTATTGCGAAAAATACCTTATGAAAAAATGGAAGGATTAGATTATATTCCATATGAAAAAAGGCATGATTTGGAGGAATTTATGGAGGAATCTAAATTCACAAGAGAAGATTTGGAAAACATAGAAGATAACATAATGATGGAAAATACCCCGGATGGTAATGTTATTATGCGATACTCGAATGATGAAGAAGGATTTGAATATTGGGCAGATCATCAAATGGAATTTAAAATATTAAAATCAGCGGCAAGAAAATATTGTAAATTATTTTGTTGTGTAAATCTCTATATTGATGGACATAAAGAATATTTAAAGCAAAAGGAAAAATTTGACAAGGAAGAAGAAAAGGAAGAAGAAAAGGAAGAAGAAAAGGAAGGAAAAGAAGAAAATGTGTTTTTGAAACCCAAATCACAGTCTATAAAAAACACAATGAAAATAGAATGGAAAGAAAACAAATTTTGTTATAAGGGCAAAGTAAGCGAATCTCCATTAACTCAAAAGAAAAAACAAAAAGAAGAAAAGAAACAATTCAGTTTTGCAGATTTTAAAAAAATACAGAAAGATTAATGTTTCCTAGTATATTTACCCATTTTTTTACCTTTAATCCTCTTTCTAGAACTCTTTTTTTTAGATTTTTTACCGCCACCATTTTCAAGCCTTTCGGTTTTTTTTATACCCTGACTATCAAGTAACATTTGTATAAGTGATTCCAAGTTTTGTGGAGAGCCAGATAATTGATTAGCAATTTTTGCAAAAAATTGCTGCATATCTTCATCTTGGTCAATAAAACCTTTTAATATATCAAATATATAATCTTGGACTTTAATCCCCATTGGCCATTTATATGGAAATTCCTCAAATTTTATTAACATTTCTTTTAATGAATTAAATTTTGATAATGCATCATGGTTTGGTAATAATTTAATAATTTCTCTTGTTTTCCCATACCTTATAAATCTAATAAGTAAATTAATTAATAATTTTAAAATGTCATCACCATCTTTTATATTACCAGGTCTTATAGATTGATAATGAGGATCTAAAGAACGAACAATGTCTTTTCCTTTCTCGCTTTCTACCAAAGGTAGTAGAATTAATGTTTTTAATTCAATCGCTCCGTCATATAATTCGTCACCTATAAATTTACATGATCCAGCATCATCATCTAAATATGTAGAACCAGTAGGACATATAGATTGTGAAAAAATAATATCACTTATAGTATCTAAAATACCCATTAAAATTTCTTCAAATCTTAAAATATCTTGTGTTATCATTTGAATTTTAGGTATAAGAGCCATACCAGGAAGAGGGAGACAGAAAATAGCCATTTTTATAACTTCAGACAAAATAGCTTTGGGGTCAGTTGCAAGATTTTTAAATTTTTCAATTTCTTTTTTTAAGTCTTTTCCTTTTATAAATTTAACTAATTTTAATTCTAATTCAATTAATCTTTGTGCCATTTTTTTAGGATCCATTTCAGATAATTCTTTGACTTTATTAAAAGTTTTTTCCCCTTGTTTTTTTAATGCTTTCATATAAGATTTTAAAGAATTTATTTCTTGCATAATTTGAGCCATTTCAATCATATTAGGGTCTAGTTCCATTTTTTCAGATACAAATACTTTAATAAAGTTATTTAAAAGAAAACATATTTTTTTAAATTTATCAAATAGAACATTGTTTAATTTTGTATTTTTTTCCCAGGATTCAAATGTTTTCTCCAATTGTCCAATTTTTGAAGATATAGTATTTAAATTTTCAAGAATTTTCAATATATTACCACCGCCTGGTAATATTCCTATTACTGGTGATAATATTTTAATAATATTTCTAATAAAGGGTGATATAACACTAGTTATACCGCTGAAAAAACCACCACCTTTTAATGCACCCATTTCTTTAATTGCCAAGTTATTTTCATGTTTTCGAAGTCTTTGAACATAATCTTGTAAATTATGTTTTAAATCTATAACATCATTTCTTTTTTGTACAATATCATATAAATCAAAATTATCATAATTTTTCATTTTAATATATAAATTATTTCTATTATTTATTTCGAAGCATAACAAATAAACTTGGGATCATTTTTTATGATTTCGCTAAATGTAGAATGTAGTTGAAATCCATTATTGGTCAGGAAATTAAACATTAAACCCATGTGTTCAACCTCTAATAATTCCGATTTATTATTAGGGTTTAAAACAAAGTACATACAATCTGTATTTGTATCGTATTGAAAAGAAGATAACTTTGGTCTACTACCAATTTTAATATATTTTTTTAATTCATTATCTTCGGGCATCAAATTAACAAATACTACTTTTTTATATTGTTTGGTAGCATGTTCAAGGTAACTAGTATATTTAAACTCTATTAATTGAGGCATTTTATAATATATTGATTTTTTATTTCATGATATTGTTAAAAATTTATAAGAGTAATTAAATTCTAATAATAATATAATGAAAACAATAAAAAAAAGAAAAGGTCCAAGTGAATCAGCAACAAAATTTGCGATAGGTACAAAAAAAAAAGGTAATGATGGAAATATGTGGGTAATTATTAAATCAAAAAATGGTGTAAAAAGATGGAAAAAAATATCTGGAAAAAATAAAACAAGAAAAATGAAAACAAGAAAAATATTTAAAAGTAAAAAAAATAAAATTACTGTTAAAATATTAAAAGAATTAAAGAAAAAATATGGTGTGACAACAACCGGTAATAAAAAAGAAATGGCAGAAGGTTTATGGGTGGTACATGGTGGATCTATGGATAATGATGATTTAGAAAAAATTATTCCTTTACTTTCAAAAAGAGATAAGAAAGATGTTGAAAAACTTTTATCAAAAAGAGGAAAGAACCCAATAACTAATTATAAAGGTATGTGGAAACCATTACCAAAACCATTAAGTAAAATGTCAAGAAATGAATTAATAAAACACTTGCGAAGTTTCAGAGATGTATGGGAAAAGGAAACGAGAAGAAATCAAGATTTACACGATATACGGTTAAAAGAAGAAACTGATAAAGATTTGCGTGGATTATTAGAATTTTATTTTAGTGATGGAGCCAAACAAATAGCCGGTGATTGGTTAAGAATAGTTACTTGAAAAAGGGTTGATTTTCCGAATCATGAAATAAAAAATTGAAAATAATAACCATCAATCTTTCATATTAAAAAAAAGATGGAAGTATACAGACACAAGTTCTGTAAAACATTTCAGGAACAAATAGAGTATTTCTCTAGACAACATAAATATGATGACTATAAGACATTGAAGGAAAAGTTCAAAGAATGGCTTCAAGAAAAGAAATCATGTATAATGGAAGAGGAAAGAAGAATGAAAAATAACGGATATAGTGGAAATATTGAAGATAAAATTTTCAAATCTTCAAGATATTATTTTATGAAAAAAACAAATGAAAAAAAGGAAACAAAAAAACGGAAAAAGTATACATCAAAAAATAACCAACTTTTGGAAGAAATAAAAATGCACAT
>Ga0115000_10004476_pt1 | contig 11425 bp, 11 predicted proteins | sample ArcticOcean_MG_C_6_FD_89690 | JGI IMG/M metagenome (GOLD analysis project Ga0115000, IMG submission 89690) | Marine microbial communities from western Arctic Ocean - ArcticOcean_MG_CB8_128 | ecosystem: Environmental > Aquatic > Marine > Oceanic | place: Arctic Ocean: Canada Basin | collected... | reverse complement strand
CTAGCCTGTTCGAGTGCAAAACTCATCCATTTTTCATCTTCAATCATAAGTTGATTTTAACAAAGAGTTTAATACCTTAAAGCCAGTTTCCTGCTGAGGCTAATTTAAATGCAATAGTGAACATAATAAATGCTATTAAGCTATCTAGGATTTTCCATGAAAAAGGGCGTGTCATTATTGGCATTAATAACCTTGCTCCATAAGCAAGACTAAAGAAAAAAACAAAACTAGCTAATACGGCACCCAGCGTAAATGTAATTTTATGAAATCCTGAAAATTGTTGAGATATTGACCCAATAAGAATCATCGTATCAAGATATACATGTGGGTTTAAAAAAGTTAACACTGCCGCAACTGATATAGTTGGAAATAGCCCCCTTAAGATGGACATTTCAATTTCAATAGTTTTAGAAGATTTAAATACAGATCTTAATCTTATTACTCCATAACCAGCAAGCCAAACAGCAGACAAACCAAAAATAATGTTTGAATTTTGACTAATCAAATTATTTAAAAAAAAAGATATACCTGCAACTCCAATGATAATTAGCAGGGCATCAGAAAGCGCACAAAATAGAGCCACATAAAAAACATGTTGACCAGCAATACCCTGTCTTAAGACAAAAGTATTTTGAGCTCCGATTGCTAATATTAAGGACATGCCAAGAAAAAAACCTGTTGAAAAAGCTGATATCATTAATTACTACTAATTAATAACTAAAATAAAGTAAGTTATTGATTTTTTTATTTTTTAAAGGATTCATGTCATCAATCCCACTCAATAACTACATAATTATAAGTCATATATTTTACTAAAATTTCATATATTAATTTAGAGGCTATAGAAATTAACACCGATTATAACTCTATCTTTTTTCCCATTATAAACCACAGAATGATATCTATCAGCAGGAAAGATTGTAATCATACCCTCACTTGGAAGAATATCTTCATTTGGATCATAGAGTTTCAAAATCCCTGGCTCACTGCAATTTTGATCTCCTACAGAAACATAATATACAAGACTATATTTTTGGCTGACTAGATTAAAAGTAGCATCAGTGTCTAAAGGGTTTGATGTATGATTATGACGATTTATTCCACCACCACCAGGGCCATAAATAGTAAAAAAAGAGTCTTCTATATAGATATCTGCATTAACTGCTTGCTTTATAATCTCGACTAGATCATTGGACATATTTTTTATTATAGAATTACCATCTTCAAATAACTGGTAGTCTGAACCTTTAGTATTTCCATAGGTGGGATCTATCTTACTGCCCAGTTCTAAAGATTTTATTTCATAAAGGGTAGAAATAAGTTCTGGTTCTATTGGTCTATTTAAGAGAAGTGGATTGGAGGCTAATCTTATGCCAAAATCAATATTGTTAATAGTATCAGTAGCGCACATAATGGACTTATGATTAACTCTAAATTCAATAATAGCTAATAGAAGTTTAATTGTTTTTGATTTAGGATCTAATGAATATCCTTTTTTTATACTTTCTAAGGCAGGTTTTAGATTGCCCACTGAATAAAGAATAATACTTAAATCACTATAAGCTTTAGCATAATTAGGATTTAAGGTTATCGCATTTCTACAGCTTGATTCAGCTTCTTCAAGTTTGCCAAGGCCTCTTAGATTTGAACCTAAATTACTATGGGCTTCAAAATAGTCTGGTTTAATGGCTATTGCTTTCCTATAGAATACTTCAGATTCTTCTAATCTACTTAGACTCTTCATAATATTACCTAAGTTATTATGAGCTTCGGCAAAGTGAGGTGAAATGATTATAGCCTTACTATAGCAAGCTTTTGCTTCATCTAACCTACCAAGAGTTTTTAGTAAATTACCTAAGTTGTTATATGCTAAGAAAGAATCTGGCTCTATTGATATTGCTCTCCTGTAGCAATTTTCAGCTTCTTCTAGTGGACTTCTTGGACTAATGCCAAGATCATTTAGCAAGTTACCTAAGTTATAATATGCCCCTGCAAATTCAGGCTCCAAAGATATTGCATTTCTGTAACAATCCTCAGCCTCATCAACTCTTCCAAGTTCACTCATAATTGTACCCAGGTTGTTATGGGCTTCTGCATAGTCCGGATTAATTACTATTGCCTTCTCATAATTTTTGACCGCAATAGAAAGTTGATTGCGCTCTTGAAAAATATTACCAAGGCTACAATAAGCTTCAAAATAGCCTGGTTTAATAGTTAACGCATTTTCATAACTTTGAATTGCAGCATCTAATTTTCTCATTTCTTGGAGTGCTGTACCGAGATTGTAATGCGCCTCAGCGAAGTCAGGTTTTATTTTTATCATCATCTCATAACTCTTAACTGTAGTATCAAGTTGACCAAGTTCTTTGAGCGTAAAGCCAAGATTATTAAATGCTTCAGCAAAGTTGGACTTGATGGATAATGCCTTCACATAACTATTGACTGCATTAGCTAGTTGGCCTTTTGCTTTTAAAGCATTCCCGAGGTTATTATGTGCTTCCGCATAATCAGGCTTAATAGCTAATGCCTTCTCATAACTCTGAATAGCTTTATTAAGCTGACCTAATTCAACAAAACATGCACCTTGAATATTGAGCAGCATTACCTCATCAGGATGATCTGTAATTAATACTTCTATACTAACGAGCGCTTCTTTTGACTGACCTTTAAAGTAGAGATTAATCGCCGCATCAATTTTTTCTTGAAGTTTTTTTACCATTTACTACAATATCTATAATCTATTTTGTCCTTAAAATGCTCATTCCCACTCAATTGTTACACACTTGTAAGTATTTGATTTAACAATATTTTTCTATTACTTATCAAGTTCTAATTCTGTATAACTTTTGATGTTTTCTGTCAGCACAAAAAAAGTATTAATTTTATTTTACATTGGATTATCTCGGGATAGAATTAACTTATAGTTCAAAAAAGACTCTGTTATGAAAATGCAAAAGTGTCCCATTGTTCAGAAGAGATTATGTATTCTACAAAGGTATGTAGTTATTGTATGAAAACTATTGGTGTTGAACACAAAGTGAAAAATGAGTAGTGTTGGAAATTGGGTTATAGTATTTATAGTAGTAGTTGTATGGTTTATATGGTCTATGAATGAAGGTATTTAATTTTTCAGAAATTAAGGGTTTTCTTGTAAATGATTTCTAATATCTCTTTCTATATTGGAATAAAATGTAAAATAATATCAGTTAAAATAATATTTTTTATAAGCTTTAACTCATATTTTATAAATAAATACCTTAGGAAAGCTGATGCAAAATATCATAAGATCTGTGTTTTATAGAAGAGTTAGGCTTAATGACCTTTATGAAATTTAAAAAGATGAGTTTGAGGTGGCTTGTGATATTTGTGACACAATAAAACATCTGGTAGATCATAGGGATGATTATGTAAAGAATCATAACATAGATCTAGAATTTGCATATCCAGATGGTAATTGGAACAGAGATGGTGGTCCAGTAAACCACGATTTTTACGACGCTTATCTGCACGTTCTGAAGAAAGAATATAACATAATAAATAACTTAAGGTTTTTCACTCAATCATTTACTGGTTATCAGTTAAGTTCTCTTTCACGGTCTGAAGGAAAGAATTCTGTCAAGTCAACAACTAAAAATCTAGATGTCATTTTAGACAAGTCTGCTAATACACCTGACGAGACAATTCATAAATATGTTGCAATCACTAAGTCTAAATTTTTACCAAATTATTTAGTCTGTCCTCCAAAAAAAATATTAGGAGAAATTGGGTGGAATGTCAAGGGTAATACTGTTAATGGTGATACTTATGCCAATCAAGAGCATATAAATACTCTATATGAAACTGGGATTATAAATAAGCTTCGTTATTTATCAGAAAAGGGTCAAAGCATAAACATTCTTGAGATTGGTAGTGGTTACGGCGGACTTGCTTATCATCTTAAGTCTATAGTACCAAAGGCAAATTACTATCTTTGTGATTTGCCAGAATCATTATTGTTTTCTTCAATTTATATATCTATTTCAAGTCCACAATTCAAAAGCATTATTTATGATGGGACTGATAAGTCGATTTTAACTCAAGATAATAGTGCTTTTGTGTTTGTTCCAAATTACATGTTTGACGACTTGGTAGAATCTAAATACAATGTTGATCTAGTTATCAATACGATTTCTCTTGCCGAAATGTCAGAAAAGCAGGTTCATATTTATTTGGAGAAGATTAAGGAAATGATTGGAGATAGTGGAATTTTCTTTGAGCAAAATTCTACCAATTCGTCATTCACATATGGGAATTTAAAAACAAGTCTTTCTGAATTTTTTCCATATAGAGAAACACAAGTGGCTAAGTCAGTTTCGTTATTTAGAAGGACAAGTTCTACAGATGTTTGGAGCAATCTGCCGATAGATAAAATTATCGATCCTTCATTGCGACCTTTTAGATCTAGTTCTTGGAATATCTACTGGATAGGTTATTGGCTAACTAACTGGTCTTTTTATAAAGCTATGCTTCATCGTGTTAAAAAGTATGCTTTCAAATAATAATAAACAAAATCCAGTACTTAGTGTTCTCACATATTCGCTTAATAATGCTGAGTTTTTAAAAGAAACAATCGATTCTGTTTTTAAACAGCAGTATGAAAATTTAAGTGCTTTACCTTCATCAACAACATCTTTTCTGCCAAACTTAACACCTTGCGACAATGCTCGTTTAATACCAATCTTCTGCCGTTCAGAACGCAAATTGTTTTCTAATTCGGAAAATATTCCAACCATTTGAAAGAAACTGGATTCCCATAGCACACTTTGACACTAACTGAAAACGCTATAACCCTTGATATGACTGGATTATAGGAAATCGCAACTGCTCCCACACAGTAGTCTCACTTTCTGAAACCCTTGCTACCATTGACTTGTAGAGTGTCCAATTTTACTTTGACGCAACTTTTTCATAGATTTCTACACTTGTTTTTACTTAACTTTATAAAAAGATTCAAAATGCATTTCTCTTTCATTTTTAAGCATTCCAGCAGTTTCGTCCATAAATCTATTTCTGTCAATTCTTGTTTCAAATACCCATATACAAACAGTATCTTTACTGTGATAAATCGCTTTTAATTCATCATCAATATCGCATATTTCTTGAGGTATTTCTGTCTTAATACAAATCATATCTACTCCCACTCAATGGTAACACTCTCATAACTTATTAATTTAACAGTACTTTTAAAATACTTAGTACCGAGTTCGTACCAAATGAGATATCAAAGTTTAACAGCAATGTATCCATTTTCATAATCCATCTATCCTCGTACAAAGTCTGTACCAATTTTCATTGAAATTTATCTTACATTGCATTTGTGTTCTGTAGAATCATCTCATAATTCAAAAAAGTCATTAAAATGAAAAAACAAAAAAAATATTATTATGAAATCTATATTGAAATATTTTAAAAATTTGGTAATTATTGATTATTTTGATGCAATTTTAAAAATTCTTTTTAGTAAAAAACAATCGAGAAAATACTACTCACAATTTGGAGAAGATGCAGTTTTACGAGAAATTATTGGTAAAAAGCATCAAAAAGGGACTTATCTAGATATCGGATGCTACCATCCTCGTAAACACTCAAATACTTATTTTTTGTACAAGATGGGGTGGTCAGGAATGCTAGTAGATGTAGAAAAAGCAAAATTGATTGCCTGTAAAATCATACGACCGAGGGATGAAACTCTTTTATGTGCTGTATCAAATGATAAAGGAGTTGCTCCAATTTTTGCACCTAAAAAATATTCAGTTTTAACTTCTCTTATAAAGATAAATGATGAATTTAAACAGATTGGAACTATAGAGCAAAAAACAATTTCTGAAATAATTGAAAATAATTTATCTGGTAATTGTCCGACAGTTTTGTCGATAGATATAGAATTAAAAGATTATGATGCTATTAAGAGTATTAATTTTAAAAGGCATTCACCAAAATTTATTTTGATTGAATGTAGTGACGATGATTTTAATATTGATCAAGTTTTGCAAACTAAAATCCATCTTTTATTAATTAAAAATAAATATAATTTGATAAGTTGGACTCTTAATACTGGAATTTATAAGATAAATAATTCTAATTCATTTTAATAGAGTTTTTACCTACTCCCACTCAGTAAAAGAAATCTTACAATCTCTTGATTTAACAATACTTTTTAGAAAGTGTCCAAGCAGTGTGTAAGTTTTAAGTATATCAAATATATTCATTCTTATCTCTTTTTGCATAGATTCTATTGTTTCATTAAACAGTGTATAAGTAGACCTTACTAATAAAATTTATAATGTTTTTAATGGAGATAAAGTCTTATGAGTAATTGAATAATGAATTTTTTTAAACCAAATACTTAAATACATTCGCTTGAGTAATTTTAATTCTCCTTTTATTGATCTAGACTTAAATTTTAATTCTTTTGGAATATACCAACAGTTCCTATTTAATCGTTGCACTAATTTGTAACCATTTTTTTTCAAGAATAAGTGTTTTTTTAAATATAAATGTTTATCTTCTAGTAAGATTAATTTTGGGTAATATAAATTAAAATCTAGACCTAATAATACATCCATTTCGGCACCTTCAACATCAATAGAAAGAAAGTCAATTTTATTAATTTTTCTTTTTTGTAAAATGTTAGTTAATGTATTCCCCTTAACCTTAATTGTATTATGAAACCTATAATTATGTTCGTCGGCATTTTTTTCTAAAGAGGCATGACCAGTTACCTCTTGATTATTTTCATCTAATGGAATATTTAAAATTAAAGTCTTTTTATTGCCTGGAAAGGTGCATGCTAAGTCACAAACTATTGCCTGAGGTCTTAATTTTATTGCCTTATGATAGAGAATTGGATTAGGTTCAATCAGTACGCAATTCCAATCAAGTTTTTCCTCTAGATGGAATGATTGTGAGGCGATTGATATAGGTTCATTTGCTCCAACTTCTACGCAAACTCCATTTTTAACATGATTGAAAAATTTCCTAATTTGAAGTTTTTCATTTTCCTCATCTTCCTGAATTTTTTTTGAAAATGTTTCCATAGATTTCTTTTTTTTGAATTATTTTAAGCGTTCTATTAAAACTTGATTACTCCCACTCAATGATAACACGATTATAAGTCATTGATTTAACAATACTTTTTTAAAACTTATCAAGTACTTCACAAGTTTTAACAGCGTCATCAAACTTTGACACACTTAAGAATTTTAGTAACTGGTTAGAAACTTATTATTTAAAATTACCCCTACAAAAAAACCAGAAATAACACCTATAGTATTTGCGAAAAAATCCCACCATTCACCATAACGATTTACATATGGTTGAATCATTTCAATAACACCTCCAAAAATTATAAATAAAAAAATAAATAAAATCCATTTATTTGGTTTTTTTAACCCTGAAGGCAATGCTAGTAAAAAATAAGCAACTAAATGATAAGTCTTATCAGTTCCTTGAAATTCTGGTAGTTTTGGAAGAGGGTAGAGAGACAAAAAAGCAATTACCAGTAATAGGAAAATAGTTACTGGTTTCCAGTGTTGTTGTATTGATTTTATAATCGGCAAGAGATTTCTCTATTCCCACTCAATTGTTGCAGGAGGCTTTCCAGAAATATCATACACCACTCTTGAGACCCGAGAAATTTCATTCATGATGCGATTAGAAACATGGTCTAAGAAGTCATATGGGAGTCTTGCCCAGCGTGCAGTCATAAAATCCACAGTCTCAACAGCACGAAGTGCTATAACAAAGTCATACCTTCTATCATCTCCCGTAACTCCTACAGACTTAACTGGAAGGAATACAGCAAAGGCTTGATCGATTTTTTCATATAAGCCTTGATTATTAAGTTCTTCCATAAAAATATGATCTGCCTTTCTTAGGATATCAGCATATTCTTTTTTAACCTGACCAAGAATTCTCACACCAAGCCCAGGTCCAGGAAAAGGGTGGCGATAAAGCATCTTTTTTGGAAGGCCAAGCTTTACTCCAATCTCCCTTACTTCATCTTTAAATAACTCCTTTAGTGGCTCAACCAATTCAAACCGGATATTATCAGGGACCCCACCAACATTATGATGAGATTTGATAACTTTAGCCTTACCCGAAGCAGCACCTGCTGACTCAATTACATCTGGATAAATAGTTCCTTGTGCTAGGAACTTAATATCTTTTATTTTTTGCGCTTCTTGATCAAATATTTCAATAAAAGCTTTGCCTATTATTTTTCTCTTTAACTCAGGATCACTTTCATCTGAAAGTTGGTCATAAAAGTACTCTTGAGCGTCAGACCTAATAACCTTAACTCCAAGATTTTGAGAGAAAGTTTTCATAACTTCGTCACCTTCATTAAACCTTAGTAAACCGTTATCCACAAAAACACAAGTAAGTTGATTACCAATAGCTTTTTGGAGTAGGATAGCAACAACTGAAGAGTCAACCCCGCCTGAGAGACCTAAGAGAACTTTTTTATCACCTACTTGAGATTTTATTTTTTCTAATAAGTTATCAATAATATTGTCTGTTGTCCATTTTTTTTCACAATGACAAATAGTTGTAATAAATCGTTCTAAAATTTGAGTCCCTTGCTTTGTATGAGTAACTTCAGGATGAAATTGTAGCCCAAAATAGTTATCATCATTATTTGCAAAACCAGCAATTGGACAACTATCTGTTGATGCAATTAACTCAAAGTTTCTTGGAAGTTTCGTAACCTCAATACCATGACTCATCCACACATCTAGAATGGCATGACCTTCAGCACTAGTTTCATCATGAATATTAGTTAAAAGTTTCGAATGATTTCTAGCTCGAATGCGAGCAAATCCAAATTCTGCTTTTTTAGAGCTTTTGGCTTCGCCTCCAAGTTGGACAGCCATTGTTTGCATTCCATAACATATCCCCAATATTGGTACTTTTAAATTAAATACAATATTTGGCGCTCTTGCTGAATCATTTTGACTAACTGTATCTGGACCTCCAGAGAGAATAATGCCACTAGGATTAAATTTTTCAATAAAATGGGGGTTGACATCATATGGCACTAATTCGCAGTAAACACCTATTTCTCTGACTCGTCTTGCAATGAGTTGGGTATATTGTGATCCAAAATCAATTATTAAGATTTTATTTTGTTGTAAGTTAGCCATAAAAGAAATGCTTTTAAAAACTGTTATTAATACTTTATATTTTAATGAAAATTAGAGATCGTTACATTGCTAAAACACTTTTAAGCTATACAATAATTGTTTTAGTTGTATGGACTAGTATCTACAGTTTTTTTAACTTTTTAGCAGAGTTAAATAGTGTTGGAAAAGAAAGCTATACAATCCTTTCGGCGTTTACCTATATTATTCTTCAATTGCCAGAAGTTTTATACAAACAAGCATCACCAATAATATTATTGGGATGTATTTTAGGTATGGGACACTTAGCCTCAACTGGACAGCTTCTTATTTTTCGAGTGTCTGGCGCCTCTATATTGAAAATTACATTACTCACTTTAAAAAATTCCCTTATCTTTGTATTTTTTTTTATTTGTATAGGAGAGTTTTTAGCTCCTATTTCAAGTAATTATGCTGAAAGTATTAGGTCAAGTGCGATGGGAAATTCAATTAAATCAATCAATCAGAATGGTTTTTGGATTAGAGATGGCAATAACTTTATTAATGTTAAAAGAAATGTTGATGTTACATTATTTAGTGGTATTACCGTTATTGAAGTTAACTCATCGAATAAGATTGAAAGAGTTATTAAGTCAGAAAATGCAATATTTGATGGCAATTCTTTAGATATGAGTGGTAATGAGATTTTTTCTATTGATGATTCAAATTCTTTTGATAATATTTCTTTAAAAGAGAGAAATTCTTATAATAAAACAGTTTCATTTGATCAGGATTTAATAGATAGTTTAGAAAAAGAACCTATTGATCTTTCAACCTTGACCCTTATTAAGCAGATTCGATTTTTGACTGATAATAAATTACGCTCAGGAGTTTTTGAGGTGGAGCTTTATAAGCGTTTAATTCAACCAGTCACTCTTATTGCAATGATCTTACTTGCAATGTTATTTATCTTTGGGTCTACAAGGGACGTAACCTTGGGGAGAAAAATATTTTTTGGAGTTGCGCTTGGATTGTCGTTCGAAATGTTAGCAAGAGTTACTAGCGCAATGGCTCTAAGCTTGAATTTTAACCCTTTTTTGAGCTCTATATTGCCATCTATCACGGTAATGTTTATTTCAATATTTTTTTTAGTAAAAAAATCTTTTAGCTAATCAAATGAGCCAGATTATTTTAAAAACTGTAAAGCAAAAACTAAAAATTCCAAATCGTTTTGATGTTATTTTACTAAATGATGATTACACTTCAATGGAGTTTGTAGTAGATGTATTAAGAAGATTTTTTCATATAGAGTTTCAAGCTGCTGAAGCAATTATGCTTAAAATTCATATAGATGGAGAAGCAGTATGTGGATCATATTCTTATGATGTTGCACAAACAAAAATTAAACAAGTGATTGGCTATTCTAGAGAAAATAATCAGCCACTGATGGCTGTATTAAGAGAGATAGATCTATAATTTTTTAAATTTAATGCTTGTTGAGATGATAAAATTTTATTACTGTATAAATTTAAATAAGGAAGAAAAATGTTAATTAAATCTATTGAGTCATTAGATAAAGGTTTAAATGTTTTTTGGAGTGATGATTCCTTGAGTTGTTATCCTTGGTTTTGGCTTAGAGACCATAGTGAAAGCAAAGAAGACTTACATCCAGATACTAAGCAACGTCAGATTGATTCATTTAGTGAGCCACTAAATAATACTGTCAATGACATATGGCTGGACGGTTCTTCTGATAGTATTTTTATTAAATGGAGTGATCAATCTGAAAGTAGCCTTTCTTTTGAGTTACTTAAAACCATGTCAGTGCCAAGCCATCCTCAGTCATATACATTGAATTTGACCAATGTATGGAATTCCTCAAATGAAATTAAAGATTTTCCTGAAATAACTTATCAGGAGCTTATGAGTGATGGAGGCATAAAAACTTGGCTAAATCATATTCAAAGAGTTGGCTTTGCTTTAGTAACAGGTACTCCTGAAACACCAGAGGTAACAAAAGAACTTATGGAGAGAACGGCTTATATAAGGAACTCTATTTTTGGAGGTTTTTCTGTTTGGGATAATAAGCTTGAAAATCCTGATGATACTGCTTTTACATCACTAGCTATTGAGCCACACACAGATGGAACATATGTAAATGACGCGCCAGGACTTCAAACCTTGCACTGCATAAAAAGAGATTCTATTGGTGGTGAAAATCAATTAATTGATGGACTTGCAATTGCAGAAAAGATGCGACATGAACATCCTGGCGCATTTAATATTCT
>Ga0115000_10004474_pt1 | contig 11432 bp, 10 predicted proteins | sample ArcticOcean_MG_C_6_FD_89690 | JGI IMG/M metagenome (GOLD analysis project Ga0115000, IMG submission 89690) | Marine microbial communities from western Arctic Ocean - ArcticOcean_MG_CB8_128 | ecosystem: Environmental > Aquatic > Marine > Oceanic | place: Arctic Ocean: Canada Basin | collected... | reverse complement strand
AGGAGAGGTGTCTGAGTGGCTTAAGGTGCACGCTTGGAAAGCGTGTGTAGATTAATATCTACCGCGGGTTCGAATCCCGCCCTCTCCGCACAATTATAGGATAAAATGATTTTTAATTTTTTTAAATATATTATATTTTTTTATAGTTTTAATTTTTTATTTACATATGAAATAAATGATACTTTATATACAGAAAATGAAAATTATAATCATAATACTAAAGCTAATTTAATTCCTAATTATAATGAAAACGTAAGTTTTAAAAACGAGTATCTTGGAAAAACACAAAGATTTTTTATAAATTATCAATTATCATATTTAAATAGTTTACATACATCAATTGTCTTTTCACCTATGTATATATATAAAAAAAATCGTTTTAAGATAAATATAGATTATTTATTTAATACTGATACTACTACTCAAATAAAGAATGATTGGGATAATTTTATGTCTTTAATTGAAAAAATTGAATTTATGAATGTATCATTATTTAAGGATAGATTAAATTTTAACATAGGTCAATTAAGAAATATATCTTTTGGACATGGATATTTAGTTAGTAATTATGGTAATAATTTTAATTATCCTACAAAAAGAGATGTCGGTTTTAATGCTAACATTAAAAATAAAAATAATTCTATAGCCTTAAATTTTTTCGGTTCAAGCATTAAGGATCTATCCAATAACGGTGGTTTAATTGGTGCCCATTTATCTGTTTTAATATCGAACTCTTTACCAATTAAATTTGGAATAGGGTATATATCTGATTTAAATCAATTTATAAGCAATGAGAATATTTTGAGTTCATTATCTAAAAGACAAATAAGTGGTATTGAATTTGATATTGAATTTCCAATCTTAGATAGAATTGATTTAATAGGTGAATTTTCTACATTAAAATTTCCTGAAACAAGATACTACCAAAGAACAGATGATAGCCAATTTACTAATGATAAAAAATCAAGAGATGGGTCTTGGGGCATGCTGTTTCCTGCAATAAAGTATAGTAAGAAAAATAATAAAATTCAAATAGGCTTAAATTATAACTCGTCAATTCATACACCTCATTTTTTTAATGAGTTATATGATTTTGAGAAAGTTAGATACAGAGAATATGATATTATGCAAAATGAAACATTATTTTCAAGTGAATCTGAAATATTAGAAAATTATCAAACTATCAGTGATAGCCTAATAATCCTTTTACCAAAAGATTTATATAGTATGATTAATGGTTATGAAAATATTTATCAGACCTATGGTATAAGTTTATCTTCTTTTTATGAGTTTAATAGCAACACTAATTTATCATTAGATTATTCAAACTTTATTTACTTAGATGAAAGTTCTCAAAATTCACCTTTTCATAGTTTTTCTATAAAATTTAATGGAAAATTAAGCTTATTCTTTTTTGATTCTAATTTTAATTTATATTTAAATAAGGATTTTTTAAATCAAAAAGAATTTTCTAACAACGAAGAGAGTACAATGTTTGGAGCAAATATAGAATTTTTAATATCTAAAAATTTCTCAATTTTTTATGATTTAAAAAATACATTTTATGATAATAACTACGATGGAATAGTTGATAATAATAAACTTATTAATATAGGTGTAAAATTAAAATATTAATTATATGATTTGTTTTTGGAAGTTTTTAATTCTTTACTATTTTAAGAAATGTTAAACAACTAATAATTAGGTATAATATGATAGTCAGAAAAAAAAGAGGTTCAATTAGTAAAATAAAATCTAGTATTACTCCTAGAGCAACCAAAAAAATAGCTAATGAATCAAAAAAAGATTTTCTTTTAGAAGAAATTGATATTAAGCTTGAAGGTATTGACAAAAAATACGGTCCAGTTGTATATGAAGAATTACAATCAAGATTAGAAAAAACAATTGATATATTTCATGAAGATATAGAAAAACTATTTATGAAAAACTTTTCTTCCTATAAAAGTGATGATAAACAAGACCAATTAATTGATGATGAGAAAAAGCCTAAATACATTAGTGATTATGAAAAATCTAAAGAGGATTAATGAATAATCTGTGCTAGATGGGGAGTTAGCGGTTTCCTGTAACCTGAAATCCGCTTACGCAGGATTGAATTCCGAAAGAAGGGTTCTGCTGAGATTAAAAAAGTTATATAAGTAGTGTTTAAAATAGTCAGCTTTACGCAATAGGTTTTAGTTTTAATCCGTCAGATCTGGAAGGAAGCAGCGGGGAGTTAAAATTCTATGTGCCGTAAATATACTGATTACTAGCTTACTGGATAACTAATTTATTCTAACAGAGTATTCAACTTTCGGTGCACAGTAAATTATAAATGAATTATAAAATATGAATTATCAAGTATTATCAAGAAAACATAGACCTCAAAATTTTGAAGAGATAAAAGGTCAAGATCATATTGTTGAAACTTTATTAGGCTCTATAAATTTAGATAGAATTGCTCATGGATATTTATTGTCTGGTTTAAGGGGCGTAGGTAAAACAACGACTGCAAGGGTATTTTCAAAAACAATTAATTGTTTAAACCTATATAATTCAAAACCATGTGAAAGTTGTCATAACTGTATAGAAATTAAAGAATCAAGAAGTTTAGATGTAATTGAACTTGATGGAGCTTCTAATCGGGGTATTGACGAAATAAGAGAGATTAAAGAAACTGTTAAATATCCTCCAATAAAATGTAAGTATAAAGTTTTTATTATAGATGAAGTACATATGTTAACAAAAGAGGCTTTTAATGCTTTATTAAAAACCTTAGAAGAGCCACCGGATAATGTAATCTTTATACTTGCAACGACTGATTCATTTAAAATACCTGATACAATATTATCTAGAGTTTTAAGATTTGATTTTAAAAAAGTATCAAATGAAGATATTTTTAATCATTTAAAAGATATTTTAAAAAAAGAAAATATAACTTATGAAATAGAAGCTCTTGAAGCAATAACTCTTAAAGCTGAAGGAAGCATTAGAGATTCTTTGAGTATTTTAGATAGAATAATTTCTTATTCTCAGTCCAATGTTTCATACAAACTTGTAAAAGAATCGCTGGGAATAATTGAAGATAAAACATACTTACATTTATTAAATTATATTTCTATTAATAATACTAATAAATTATTAGTTGAAGTTAGAGAAATAATTAATTCTGGATATCAGATGGCAAACTTTATATCAGGTTTTAATATTTTTTTAAGTAATTGTTTAATATATATATCAGGATACAAAGATAATAAAGCTATGAAAGATATAACAAAAGAATGGCTAGATAAAAATAATTTAAAAATAGATAATATTTATTTTATGAGAATTATTGACGAAATTCAAAAGTTTGAATTAAAGTCAAAGAACTTATTGCAACCTGATATAGCTTTTGAATCTTTATTGATAAAATTATGTATGATTGAGGAAACAATTCAAATATCAGATTTGTTATTAGATATTTCAAGAAAAGAAATTGAATCTTCTACAGATGTAATAAAGAAGGAAGGTGAACCTTCTGGGGAGAATATAAGTAAGAGGATTGAATCTTCTACAGATAAAATAAAGAACGAAAGTCAGTCTCCTTCAAGTATAACAAAGAAGGAAAATGTCCATTCTACAGATTTAATAAATAATGAGGCTGAAGATAAAAGTCATTCTATAAAGATAACGGAAGAAGATAAGAGTTTTTTGACAAAAAAATGGCAAACTTTAATAGATAATATTGAAGAAGAAGATAAAAGAATTTCTAGTTTTCTAGAAGGGTCATTGCCAGCTATTAAAGAAAAAAATATTATTATTGAACTTGATAAAGATAGTAATTCATTTGCAAAAAATATTTTAACTAAAAATATAGATTTAATAAAAGAAAAAATAAAAAATATTTTAGATAAGGACTTTGATGTTATTATAAAAAATAATAGTAGTCAAAAAATCAATGATGATAAGGAACATCCTTTATTTGAAAAGATTAAAGAAAAATTTGAAAATAATTAAAAATTGATTTAGGAGATAATATGGTAAATATGAAAAAGTTAATGAAACAAGCTCAAGATATGCAAAGTCAGATGATGACAACCCAAAAAGAGCTTGAATCAATGGAGGTAGAAGGTAATGCTGGAGGTGGCGCAGTAACAGCTAAATTAAATGGTAAAAAAGAGATATTATCATTAAATATTGAACCAGATTTATTGAAAGAAGAAAAAGATATGGTTGAAGATATGATTATAGCTTGTATTAATCAAGCTCAGACTAAAATCGATAAAATAAGTAAGGAAAAAATGGATTCAATCTCTGGTGGTATGCCGTCTGGAATGCCTGGATTTTAATGAGATGTTTGCCTAAATCTTTAGATGCTTTAATTGATGATATTGCAAAGTTGCCTGGAATTGGTAAAAAGTCTGCAGAAAGGTTAGCTATTTTTCTATTAGATTCTGAAAAAACATATCTAGACTCTCTATCACTTAATATAAATAATTTAAATACTAGAATTTCTCAGTGTGAAATATGTCATTGTTTTATGGATTCTTTTAAACAAACTAATGTAGAAAAAAGTGAATGTATTATTTGTGACGAAGATACTAGAAATCAATCTATATTATGTCTAATTAAGAAGCCATCTGATGTTATTATTTTTGAAAGAACAGGGTATAATGGTTTATATCACGTTTTAGGTAATTTATTGTCTCCTATAGATGGAGTTAATGAAGATAGTCTAAATATCAATTCACTAATGACTAGATTAAAAGATAAAAGCGAAATAATTTTAGCAATGGATGCAAGTATTGAGGGAGATGCAACCGCACTCTATTTATCAAATCTATTGTCTAGTTCAGAGATTAAAATATCTAGATTAGCAAGAGGGCTTCCTATAGGTGGGACATTAGATCATATTGACCAAACGACATTGTCACGTTCTATAGAAGATAGGGTAGAAATAAAATAAAATTTAATTTATTCTTATGCTTAAAAATATTCCAAATTTTATATCTATTTTAAGAGTTTTTCTTGCTCCTATTTTTTTATTGTTATTTATTTATAATTATTATCTAGCAGCCTTTCTAGCCTTTTTTATAGCGACAATTACAGATGCTTTAGACGGATATATTGCAAGAAAATATAAATTAGTCTCAAAATTTGGTAGTATTATTGACCCTTTAGCTGATAAGATTCTAGTTTTTTTTGCTTTTTTATGCATTTTTATTTTTCAATCAAAATTTATCGATCAGTCAAATATATCTTTTCTAGTTAACATATTACTTTCTTTCTTAGTCACTAGAGATTTGATTATTACAATATTTAGAGAAAAATTAAAAAAAAATAATATAGTTTTAAAAGCAATCAAATCAGCTAAAATTAAAACTTTGATGCAATTTATATTTATCCATTTATTTTTATTAGAGTATTTATTTTTAGAGATTTTTCCAGAAGGTATGATAATAAAAAAAATCGGCATTATTAATTTAGATGCATTATTTTATTTATTTTTAGGAACCTTTTTCTTAATAGCTTTATTGCTTGCAGCTTTATTTTCTTTAATAAGTGCGTTACAGTATATTTATAAATATAAAAGAATTTAAAGATGAAAATTGCTGGAATTTTAACTATAGGTGATGAGCTTTTGCAAGGCTTTACAGTTAATTTAAACGCAGCAAAAATATCTACGATTCTAACTAAAAGAAATATAATTGTAAAAATTCATTTAACAGTCCCTGATAACGTATATAAAATAAAAGAAAAAATTGATAAGTTTATTTCAAAAGATTACGATTATATTATTGTGACTGGAGGTTTAGGCCCTACTCATGATGATGTGACTAAAAAAGCTTTATTAGAATTATTTTCTTCAAAAATAAAATTTTATAAATCATGGGATTTAAAGCTTCAGGCAAGATATAGACAAAGAAAATTAAAGGTTAAAATATCTAAGTGTCAATCAGAAATTTTAGATAATTCAACTCCTATTGAAAACAATAAAGGTACAGCTTTAGGTATGTCAATAATAAGCAAAAAAAGTAATATTATTGTTTTGCCTGGGGTGCCTATTGAGATGGAAGATATGTTGTTAAATTATTTAAATTTAAAAGATATAAAGGAAGTAAAAGATAATATTGTAACAATTAATACTACTGCAATTCATGAAACTGAACTTTCAAAAATGATTTACAATGTAATGTCTGCTAATAAAAAAGATTTTTCCTTTTCATTTTTACCTAGTCATACCGGTGTAAAAATTAGGATTAGTTCTATTGTAGATAAAATATTTATTAGCAATATACAAATTAAGAATAAACTTAATAAAATGCGTGACATTAAGAATAAGATTAAATCAATTGTATCAGATTATGCGTATAGCGAAGGAAGTGTAAGTCTTGAAGAAACTATTGCGAAGTTATTAATAAACAAAAAATATAATCTTTCATTAGCTGAATCATGCACAGGAGGTTTGATATCTAAAAGCTTAACAGATATACCTGGGTCAAGTTTATTTTTTAATGGGAGTGTGATTGCTTATAATAATATAATAAAACAAAATTTTTTAAATATAAAAAAAAATATAATTAAAGTAAATGGTGCGGTTAGTTCAGAGGTTTCAGAACTAATGGCTACTAACATTGCAAAAAAATTTAACACTAATATTGGAATTTCATGTACAGGAATTTCCGGTCCTGAAGGAGCAACATTAAATAAGCCTGTTGGACTAGTATATATATCAATATTTTTTTTAGAAAAAGTAACAACTAAAGAGTTTATTTTTGTTGGAGATAGAAATTTACATAGAATTAAAACTAAACAAGCTTCACTTTATATGTTATGGAAATTATTGAATAGTTAAAATTAATTAAATATTAATTTAATTCACTTCATGGAATTGCTATATTTAAACTAACGTGTAAGCTTTATTTTATAACTTTTAATAAAAATTAAAATAAAAAAGGATAATAATGGATCAAGATAAAAAACAAAAAGCTATAGAAATTGCAATTGAACAAATAAAGAAACAAACTAAAGATCCCGAGGCTGTAGTAAGATTAGGTGATAAGTCTAATAAGAAATACACAAAAGGTGTTATTTCTACAGGTTCATTATCCTTAGACTCAGCTATTGGTATTGGTGGCATTCCTAAAGGAAAAATTATTGAAATATATGGGCCTGAATCATCAGGTAAGACAACTTTGTCTCTTCATATTATAGCTCAAGCTCAAAAAAATAATGGATATGCAGCTTTTATTGATGCAGAACATGCTCTTGATCCTGCATATGCTAAAAAATTAGGTGTAGATATAGAAAACTTATTATTATCTCAGCCTGACTGTGGAGAACAAGCTTTAGAAATTACGGAATCATGGGTTAGATCTATGGCTTTAGATATTATTGTTATTGATTCAGTTGCAGCTTTAACACCAAGAGCTGAAATAGAAGGAAATATGGGAGACTCTCATATGGGTCTTCAAGCGAGATTAATGTCTCAAGCACTAAGAAAATTAACAGCTTTAGTAAGTAAAACAAATACAACAATAGTATTTATTAATCAATTAAGACATAAAATAGGAGTTATGTTTGGCAGTCCTGAAACTACTACGGGTGGAAATGCATTAAAATTTTATGCCTCATTAAGATTTGATATAAGGAGAATAGGGCAAATTAAAGATATGGACATGGTTGTTGGAAATAGAACTAGAGTTAAAATAGTAAAGAATAAAGTAGCTCCACCTTTTAAAATAACTGAATTTGATATTATGTATGGACAAGGCATATCATTTGAGGGAGATTTAATAGATTTGGCTATAAAGGCTGGAATCGTAGCTAAAACTGGTTCATGGTTTTCATTTGAAGAAACACAAATTGGTCAAGGTAGAGAAAAAGTGAAAACATTACTAAAAGAAGATAAAAAAATAAAAAATAAAATAGAAAAGCAAGTTAGAGCATATTTGGGAATGTAATTAAATGGAAATATTTTTTACAAAAGATTTGGAATCTGGACATACAGCATTAAAACTTTTTTCTGTATTATGGACTCAGTCTATACTAGTCTCTATTTTCTTTATATCTATGATTATTATAGTTGGATTATATTTACCAAAAAATAGTTATAAAATAACCTTCACTAAACTTATTGGTTTTTTACTTTTGTTTAGATTTATTTTTATGCATGGATACACTGTTGGCATTGGTGTATGGAACATACAGGAAAATCTTCCATTACATTTATGCGGTATAAGCTCATTAATATCAGGTATTTTAATGATTAGATATAATCAAAGAATGTTTGAATTTTTAATCTTACTGGGCTTTCCTGGTGCTATTCATTCTTTCCTATCGCCAGAATTTACATATGGTCACTATGGATATTTTTTTTATGATTTTTATCTTTCACATTCGGGAATAATTTTAGTTCCAATCTATCTAACTATAGTAATGAATAAAAAAGTAAAAGTTTCTTCTTGGAAAAGCACATTTTATATTGGCTTGATTTATACTGTGATTGTTGGTTTCTTAAATAAACTTATCAATTCTTTATTTGAAGTTAATGCCAATTATATGTACTTATGCAAGGCACCTTTAGCAGAGAATCCTTTAATTTTAACTAGAGAATGGCCGATATATTTATCAATGATTACTCTATTTGGTTTCCTTCATATCATTTTTACATATTATTTTCTTAAAATCACGAAAGGTGTTGATGTCTATGAATAAAAAATATATAATATTTTATTCAATTTTTTTTAATTTAGTACTCACTCAAACTTTCTCATCTGTATTAGAGAATGTCATGGACCAAAAGCCACTATGGACAGGAAGTTTTGGAACCGTTAGTATTGATGGTCAAACTTATAACCAAATATCTTTACGACCTGAATTTAATCTAGGAAATTGGGGTATGGGTTTTGACTTTTATCTATATATAGATGGAGATGGAAATATTTATAATGAAAGTTGGAATTTTTCGACGTTTTCAAAAGCTTATAGTACAATAATAGATAAGTTAAAATATGTAAGATATGGATACCCTGGAGATAACTTGTATTTTAAAGTTGGTTCTTTAACTAGAGTTAGTTTAGGGCATGGAATACTAGTAGATGAATATTCTAATATGATGAGATATCCAGAAATAAGAAAAGTTGGGTTGCAAGCTAAGTATTTCTTGCCTAATGGTATAGGTATTGAATATATACAGAGTGATTTTAAAAACTCACCAAGCTTAATTGCAGGTAGAATTGATTATCCTTTAGCTTCGAATTTTAGTTTTGGTTTATCAGCTGTTACTGATATTAATCAAAACGCAAGCTTAGAAGATAGTGATGGTGACGATACTCCAGATTTTATAGATACATTTCCAAACAATAGTAATTGGCAAACAGATACTGATGAAGATGGTTTATCAGATCAAGATATTCAAGAGTTTGATATAGATGGCGATGGTTGGGATACAGAAGGTTTAACTGAATCTGAAATAGCTGAATTACAAGAAGCATTAAATACTATTAATGAACTACTAGATTTAGATGGTGAAGATTTATTAATTATAGATGAAGATAATATCCTAAACCCAGATAGGGTTATTACTTTTGAAGATTTGTCTGAGTCAATTACAGGGGTATCTATTGATTTTACATATCATATTAATGAAAATTTTAAACTATACTCAGAGTTTGCTAAATTAATGTCATCGAGAAAAGATTTAATATTACCTAATGGAGAGCAATGGAGTCCTGGTTATGGTTTAATCCCTATTGCATTAAAAGGTCATTATGGGCCATTAAGCTTTAAAATGGAATATAGAAAAAATAGTGAATACTTTATGTATAATTTTTGGAATAGATCTTATGATTTAAATAGGTCTATAGTTAATAATAATAGCATTGAAACTAAGGCTAGTCAACTATATAACTATGGTGCAATGGAAGGTTTATCATTAAATGTCACAGGTAATATTTTAAATATTGCTACTCTTGGTATAGGGTATCAAGATTTAAAAGGGGACATATGGAATGAAGCATCTAATAATGGCCTTGGTGGATTTGTAGATGAGCATAATAGAAGTTTATTATCTAATTTAAGCTTAAACACAGTAAATGTTCCAAAGGTTAGATATTTAAATGGTTTTTATCAAAAAACAAATGTTAGAAATCCCTTTGATATACAAGAACCAGATCAAAATACAATTTATGGATACGATTTAGGCTTAGATATATCTGAATCAATGGTTTTTGTTTATAAATCTCGTACAAGTTATCAACCAGATGGTCAAGGCGGTTTTAATAAAGTGAATTCAATGTTCGTAGAAACTCAAATATTATTTTAAAATGATTAAATCTGAATATATAAGAAAACAATTTTTAGATTTTTTTGAACAAAAAAAACATAAAATTATGCGCAGTGCTTCAGTCGTACCAATCGATGACCCAACACTTTTATTTACTAATGCAGGAATGAACCAATTTAAACCCTTTTTTTTAGGTAAAGAAATACCTTCTAATAGAAGAATAGTTAATTCTCAAAAATGTATAAGAGTTAGTGGAAAGCATAATGATTTAGAAGAAGTTGGTGTAGATGAATATCATCATACTTTTTTTGAAATGTTAGGAAACTGGTCGTTTGGAGATTATTATAAAAAAGAGGCAATAACATGGGCGTGGGAGCTTATAACTGAAGTATGGAAAATAGATAAAAATAGATTATGGGTTAGTATATATGAAGACGATCAAGAATCAAGAAAAATTTGGATTGAAGAAACAGATATAAATCCTGATAGAATTATAGCTTTCGACAAAAAAGAAAATTTCTGGGAGATGGGTAAAACAGGTCCATGTGGTCCTTGCACTGAAATTCATTATTATAATGGAAAAGATATTAATAAACAGAAAGCTTCTGGAGTTAATATAGATTCTGAATATAGAGAATTTTGGAATCTAGTTTTTATGCAATATAATAGAGATAAAAATGGGAAGTTACATGATTTACCAGAAAAGCATGTAGATACTGGGCTTGGTTTAGAAAGGGTTACAGGCATATTAAATAATCAAAACTCTAATTATGAAACAGATTTATTTGTCATAATCATTAAAGATATTGAAAAGTTATCTAAAGTAAAATATGATATTTCAGAGCCTGGAGTCCCTCATAGAGTAATAGCAGATCATATAAGAATGTTGTCATTTTCTATAGCTGATGGTGTTATGCCAAGTAATGATGGTAAGGGTTATGTTGTAAGGAGAGTATTAAGAAGAGCTTCTAGGTTTGGTCGAAAAATAGGTATGAATAAAGAATTTTTATATAAATTAGTTGACTCAGTTATTAAAACGATGGGAAGCTTTTATCCTGAATTAATAGAAAAAAGAGAGCATATAATAAAAGTTATTCAATTAGAAGAAGAATCATTTGGAAAAACAATTGATAGAGGGATTGATACTTTTAACAGTATTATT
>Ga0115000_10004473_pt1 | contig 11434 bp, 6 predicted proteins | sample ArcticOcean_MG_C_6_FD_89690 | JGI IMG/M metagenome (GOLD analysis project Ga0115000, IMG submission 89690) | Marine microbial communities from western Arctic Ocean - ArcticOcean_MG_CB8_128 | ecosystem: Environmental > Aquatic > Marine > Oceanic | place: Arctic Ocean: Canada Basin | collected... | reverse complement strand
GCCACGGTCACCGGTGGCAGGCCGACAACGCGCAACACCAGTTGCTGGGCGTTCTCGCTAGCCAACGTCCCCGCCAGGGTCTGACCGCCGCGCGTGGTGACGAGCAGCAGTTGATAGCCCTCGGGGATCTCGCCGCTGGGGTTGAGGATGTTCTCAAGAATGTAGTCGAGGTTCGCGCGGTTCGAACCGGTGATGTCCGGCCCTATCTCGCCGCCCTGCTCATATAACTTGTGGCAGGCGAAACAGGTGCGCTCGTAAATCGCACGGCCATTGTGGACGTTGCCCTTAGCCAAGGCGTTGCCGGTGAGCAGCGCGCGGTACTTGGCAAACGCCGCCGCCTTGTCGGCGGAGAGCGACTCCACCGCTCCCCATACATCGACAAAGCTTGGGCCGACCACACGGCGCATTTGCCGAACTACGTACGCCGGGACATCGCGGCGCGGCACCGCTCCCGACTCGATCGCTGCCGTGAGTTCGTTGCCATACGACGGACGTGAGGCGAGAGTCTGGATCGCCGCCGTCTTGTCACCAGCGTCGAGCTTGGCGTAACGCTTCAGCAAAGCTCGCGGGTAAGTTTTCTCGTCGTAAGCCGCCATGGCGCGGATCGATTCGAGCCGCAGCGAGTTGTCATCGAGTAAGTCAATCAAGCGGCCCTTCAGCGCGTCGTGCTCCTGGGCGGCAAGCCCTCGCAATGCGTCGCGCCGGGCACCAGTCTTGGCTTTTGGGTTATCGAGCATGGAGAGCATGGCGGTCGCTGCACCGGTATCGCCGAGGATCTGCGCGATTTGCGTCGCCAGCGGCGTGCCGTAAAGCTTGGCGTAGGTCGCGCCCCAACTCGGCGGCGCCTTCACGTCGCGCAGCCCCCTCAAGCCAGCGCTGAAACCCCGAAGCATATCAGCGACCTTATCTTCGCCCTGCGCTTGGCCAAGTGCGGCGGAAACGGCTTCCAACTGGCCGGCATCGACAGCGCGACGCGCGATGTACTCGGTGACGAGCGGCAGCCGGCTGGCCCGTGCCAACTCCATCGCGCGAGTTGGATCCGCCGGCACCATCGGTTCGATACCGTACCAGATCAGCTTGGGCAAATTGTGGTCGCCGGCATCCTCATCGTGCGCGACCAGGCCAGCAGCGATGGCCCAGCGATCGCCAAGCGGGATGCGCTGCAGTGCCGAAGCGAGGTACAGCCGCACGACCGGCGACAAATCGAGCTTGGCCATAGAGGCGAATTTGAGGAGCGCTTCGGTGGATGGACTATTGTCTTCACAGAGCAGCTGAATCGACCAGGAGCGAATATGAGCGTCTTTGTCGTCAAGGTGTTTCAGCAGCTTGGATTCGCTCAAGCCACCTGTGACATGCAACGCCCAAAGAGCGCGCAAACGATGATCGGTGATTTTATTTTTGAGGAACATTTCTTCCAAAGCGCGATGGGTGCCTTTGCCCAATTTGCCTTTGATCGACCTGCCCTGCAGAACAACGCGAGCGCGGCGGGCGTGCCAGGCGCTGGCGCTGGTTTGGTACTCAACCAGTTTGGTATCATTGAGCTTGGCCACATCCGCGTATCGGCCTGCCCAGTCCTTGGCCAAGCTCTCTTTCGGCGAGAGGCGGAAGATGCGACCGGTGTCCTTTTGAAAAACCTCCTTGCCGCAAATGTCGGCATCGTGCCAGTCGAGCACATACACGTCTCCCCCCGGGCCAATCTCCATGCTGAAGCCAATCCACTGCGCATTATTGGCCTTCATGAAATCCTTGTGGTGTTTGCCAACGAAACCAGAGCCGCTTGGCACCAGTTCATCCGTCAACACGGCATGCTCATGGATATTGGCCATGAAGATTTTACCCTGGTACTCATCGGGAAACGCATCAGATAAATAAACCCGCGCCCCGCCGTGAGCCGAGCGATGGCGGTGGTCGGCGATCGTGCGGATGTCGCTGTAAACATAAGGATTAAAGTGACGACCGCCTTGCCGATGGTAAACGCCGCCAGGAATGACATGCCACAGATGCGGGATCACGCATGCGCTGATGAAGAACTGTCCCTTCGCGTCGTAGTCGATGCCCCACGGATTGCTAAAACCGTGCGCGACCACCTCAAAGCGATCCTTCACCGGGTGATAACGCCAAACGCCGCCGTTGATCTGTGTGCCTTCGCCGGCAAACTCAACCTTTTTGGGGTACGCCTCTCCCGGTTTGTAAATACGGCCCTCTTCTTTTGGCTTGCCGACAACCGATGGCGTGAACAAGCCCTGACAACCGTAGAGCCAACCGTCCGGTCCCCAGTGCAAACTGTTGACCACCTCATGCCGATCGCGAATGCCCCAACCCGTCAGGCGCACCTCGATGTCATCGACATCCGCCTTGTCGTCGCCGTTACGATCCGGAACGAACAGCAGGTTCGGCGGCGCGCCAAGCCACAGTCCTCCCAAGCCAACCGCCACGGCCGACGGAAAGGGGATGCCCTCGAGGAAGACCGTACGCTTGTCCGCCACGCCGTCGCGATCGGTATCCTCCAAGATCAAAATTCGACTGTCGCCAGAAGCCGAAAAACCTCGCCCACGCGATTCGTAGTCACGGTTTTCAGCCACCCACATCCGGCCGCGATCATCCCAGCAGAACGCCATTGGCTGAGTGATCATCGGCTCGTTTGCCCAAGCGTTGATCGCAAAGCCCGGCTCGATGGTCGAGTTTTTCACCGCCGCCTCTGGCGTGAGGAACTTGGCCGCGCGCCCCTCACGCTGTGCCAACCCCCAAAGCACGGCCGTACCGCGCTGGCCGGTGTAGCGCATCCAATGTTGCGTGAGTTCTTTGTCGTTCAGTTTGCCGCCATAAACGTGAATCTGGTGGCGAATGGTTTCGGTTTTTCCTTTGCCTATTTTCCAGTCGCCAAGACGGGCGCGAACTGGGCCGACACCGAGCTGGCCGTCAACGCGCCACGGCTGCGGGTAGCCGCCGTTCTTCGGGTGATCAAAAATCGCAATGTGCCCCCAGTCATCGCGACCGGCGATCTCCATGCCGACGTCGAGCCACATGGCGCGCTGGCCCTCTGCGGCGGCGTTGATATTCCGAGCGGCATTGACGGCCTCGCCTTTCGTCCCGGGTTTCCACGGCATACGTAGGAACAGTCCGCCGTAATCGTATTTGCCGATAGTGACTTCGGTCTGCGCCTGGCCGCGCCACTCGAGGTCGAGGACGTGGCGGTCGCCGTCGGAGCGCATCGCCCAACGCTGCGTCTCGGTCAGCACCGCATTGCCATCGGCGTCGAGTAGGTCGTAAACCGTTTCCCACTTCACCGACTCGCCCTTGGCCTCGAGCACGTTCACGGCTTTGCGCTTCCAGTAATTATCGGAGGGATGATGGAAATAGTCGCGGCCGTTCACGCGGGTGAACCCCCAGTACAAGCCGGTTTGGTGCCTGTGATGGCCGGGGCTGTACTCAGTGAGCACGCCGTTGCCATCTGGCCCGACAATCGGGTGCAGGTATGGTCGGTGATTAGCGGCGGCATGCTGCGTAACCAACGGCTTGGCCAAGCCGTCGCGGTGAATGGTGATCGTCCCTGTACCCTCGTCGAGCCTGGCCCCAAGCGAGGCAGCGGAGGTGGAGGTAGCCAAGCCGAGCGAAGCCAGCGACGACAAAAAGAATTTTTCGAAAACAGGTTTCATTGTGAAAACAAGCCAAGCGACGAACCCGTCCTGAGCAACTAGCAGGCGGCTCGAAGAACGCTACTAGCAGCCCGAGAAATGGCAATTAAAATTGGTCAAAGCGCGGACGACTGGGACAGCCGTCCCAACCAAGGTGGGGGGCGAAAAAGGTGGCCGTCCAGCCGTCCAGCCATAACACTTCCGGGCGCGGATTATGATGAAGACTTTTTACCAATTTCTCGCGATGCTGGCACTTGTTTTGTCCTGCACGACTGCGCTTGGCCAAGCCACTGAGGCGATTGTGTCGATCGCCGTCACGCCGGTTGCCGGCGATCCCACCCGCCAAGCGATTGCGCTCACGATCAGCGACGCCGAAGCCGGCTCGATACTGTTCATTGAGGGCTCCTCCGACCTCAAGCAGTGGCAAGCACTTGGCCAAGTGACCGCCAGGAAAACACCCATCCTTTGGGAACTGCAACAGCTCATCGCCGCTTCGCCCTACTTTTTCCGCGTGGAAGTCGGCCCACCGACCGACGTGATAGACGACGGCATTTACGCGATTATCACGACGAACCTCGGCGTGATGACGGCCCGGCTCGAGTACGAGAAAGTGCCACACATCGTCGCCAACTTTATCGGCTTAGCCGAGGGCACGAAGTTTTACAGCAAGGATCAGCAGGCGTTCCCGGCCAATCCCGCGGGCAAGCCGTACTTTGACGGGCTGATTTTTCACCGGGTGATCAAGGACTTCATGATTCAGGGCGGCTGCCCGCTGGGCAACGGCACCGGCAATCCCGGCTACTGGCTGCCGGACCAGTTTCATCCCGACCTCAAGCACGACGGCCCGGGCGTCCTCTCGATGGCCAACTCCGGCGAGCACACGAACGGCAGCCAGTTTTTCATCACCCATGCAGCGACGCCGTGGCTGGACTTTACCGACATCCGCGCCGGGAACCACTCCGTCTTCGGCAAAGTGGTGGGCGGATTGGATATCGTGGACGCGATCGCCGGCGTGGCCGTAAGCGGTCCCAGCAAGCCCACAACCGACGTCGTTATCGAGAGCGTGCGGATTATCCGTGCGGGAGAAAAAGCGGAGGCGTTCGAGGCCACGGAGAAGTCGGTCGACCAAATGCTGCGGGATATTGCCAAGAGGCAGATGCAGGAAATCCAGGAGGCGTTAAAAATCGAACCGACCCATTCGGGACTCATTTACGAGGAACTCAAGCTCGGAACCGGCGAGTTTGTGAAAGACAGCGACACGGTCACGTTTCACTTTGTCGCCGAGTTGGTATCCGATGCGAACGAGTTTGGCCGGGTGTTTGCCGACTCGGTGAATCCCCGGCCCGCGCCGCTGAAAACCACGGTAAAAGAAATGGCGAAAATGCTGCCGGGCCTTGGCGAGGGACTGAAGCTGATGAAAAAAGGCGGCCACGCGATGCTCTACATTCCGCCCGAGCTGGCTTACGGTAAGCTCGGCTTCTTCGCCGTGCGAGTCCCGGCGCACTCGGTGGTGCTGATGGAGGTGCTGCTGAACGACGTAACGCCGGGCGGGTGATCAGCGAAGCTTGGCGCGGTAAAACTCGCGCGCCGCGCTGGAGGTGTTCGAGTACTCGAGAACACCGGAACCGTCGAGCAACTCCAGATTCGGCCCAGCCTCCCACGTCTTCAGATCCGGGCTGCGATCGAGCGAAAACCGTTGGCCGGGGAAGCCTCTAAAGCCAAAGTTATTCGTGGCCTCACCGTCGGCGGCAACGGCGCGATCCCAGCGGATCAGGATCGGGGTGGTGCGCGGGATGATTTCCTTTCGCAGAATAATTCCCTCAAGCCCTACGGACAGCAACTGGCCGCCGTTAGCCAACGCACCGTAGAGCGACAAGCCGGTGATCGTACCCTTGGCATGCCACGACTCGAGGTTGGAGCTGGTCAGCACCGTGCCGTTCGCGCCGACGACGTGCCACGCGTCGCCGACTTGTGTAACGTCGTTGAGCCACTGGCCAGTCCCGCTCTCGCGCTTGGCCCATGTCTCGCCGTCTGGGCTGGTGAGGATAGTTCCCGCCTGGCCAACGGCGACGAGTTGGTCGTCAAACGCGCGCACGCGATAAAGCCACTTAGTCGTGCCGGAGGCCTGCGCCGTCCAGTCAGCACCGTTGGTCGAGGTCAGGATGACGCCGTCCTCGCCGGTGGCGACGAAACGTCCCTTAAACGCCTCGACGCTGGTAAGGATACCGGTGGTCGGCGCCTGGTGCTTGCTCCATTGCTTGCCATCGCTTGTCGTCAATACCGTGCCCTTGCCGCCGGTAACGACCCACGTGTCCCCGAGCGCAACCACGCCCTGCAGGTCATTCTCGGTCGGCTTAGGATCGACAGCCTCCCAGACAACGCCGATTGTGTTGACCTTGTTTATCACCTCTTGGCCAAGATCATTTTGAGTGACGACATTGGTCCACGAGTTGTGACTGGTCAGCAGTTGACCGCGGTTGCCGACGGCGACGAGCAGGTTCGTAGTTCCACCGACGCCTAGCAGGATCGACTCAGTCGCCGACTCAGGCGTTACCTCAAGGTTCCACAAAGCGCCGTCACGGCTAGTCAGCACGGTGGCGTGGTCGCCCACGGTGACCATCAGATCGCCGACTCGGCTGATGTCCCAAAGCCAATTGCGCACCGAGTCGGCGGCGCTGAACCAGTACAGGTACTCGTCATCCTCCTCATCGCGGACACTGTCCACCAGCATGCCGGTACGGCCGCCAAGCAGGAATTTGTCATCCACCTCGATGGCGCAATAGTAGGTCCAATCGGGAGGCGGTGAAGGATTGGTCCCCTCGTCGTTCCCCAGCAGATCTACCCAGTACATGAAGAAATCAAGCACCCCCTTTCGCACGACGTTCTCACCGGCAACGATGACCTCCGATGCCGTGCCGGTGACAGCGTTCAAGTTTTTGTCGGTGCCGGATCGGGCTGCGAGCCATGACCAGCCATCGTTGTAACTGAGAAGCACGACACCATCATTGCCGACGGTCCAGAGACGTTTGTTGACGTAGGCCAGAGCGTTAAGATCGCGGTTGGTCCGACTCTGACGTTTGGTCCACGAACTGCCGTTGTTGCTAGTGGCCACAAGACCGCCCTCGCCCACGGCGACGAAATATTTCCCCGTCCAAATGAGCGCGTAAATGTGATTGTTGTACCCAAAGGTTCGCTTGCGCCACTTCTGTCCGTCGGTGCTGATATAGAGCATGCCGTCGTCGCCCCCGGCAACGATCGTTTCGCTCGAAGCCGCCAAGGCACGAAAGCCCCCGCTTGCCGGCTTGTCCAGTTTGCCTGGCTCAAACTGCTCCTCGCTCTCGCTGTAAAGGAGTATGCCGTCGTCGCCGGCTACAATCGCCTGTTCATTGAAGAACACGGTGGCACGTAGCGTGTGCTCGACACCGCTCTCTCGGGGAAACCATTGCACCATGTTTTGGGTGGTGTGGATCGAGCCATTGTCGCCGACCTCAATCGAAAAGTCTTCGCCCTTCGCGATGGCGCGAATGGAGTTGCCGTGCGGTCGGGGGTTGGACCAGCGCCATGGCCCTTCCGCCGCCATGGCCGACCGCGGCGCGATCGACGCCACCATGCCAAAAAACAGCAGCGCCATGGCCCAACGCGAATGGATTGTCATAAAATGCACCGGACGATTTCTTTTAAATACCTCACTGGTTATCAAAAGCTTCAACTCAATAAAATAACTCACCCTTTTCTATAGCAATAGCTATACCGATCAAAAAAACGATCCAATTGGGTCGTTTTAGTCAACAAATCGATGATCAAATGTGTGATCCTGACGCACTTGGGAGTATTCGCCTCCCGACCAAAAAAGGGAAAAAGACCTCCCAACAAAACAAGGGCAGGCATGCCTTAAACATGCCCACCCTCAAGAAATTCAAAACTTGGTAAGCATCGAACGACACTCGGCCAAGTGGGCCAAAATCTAACGACGTTGACCGCGGTTCTTTAAGCGACCCCTTCCGCCACCACGATTCTTATCACCACCGCGTTTGCCACCACGAGCCTTTGGGTTTGAACCAGGCCGGCCTTGGCCGTCACGGCGAATTTTTTTAAGTGGCTGACCCTTTTGGCCACCACGAGCATGTTGAGCCTTAGAGCCGCCCGAACCTTGGTGACTGCGTGATGCCATCGAACCGCGAGGACCCCCAAACCCACGACGGGCCTGTGAGCCACGGGAACCCTGATCACGTCGGGCGTGCATTCTTTTGTCACCGTCCTTTTTTGCGTGAACTTCGCGGCAAGAGCCACGATCGCGATCCCCTTTAGCCTGAACAGTCGCCGTTCCTCCTGCACCGATCATCAGAGCAGCAGCCATTGCTATTATCGTCTTTAGTTTCATAATGTTATATTTTTTATTCTCCCATCCCAGCCACGTTGCCAGGTGCTTAACTAGTCGTTTGTGGAACGGGGTTGGTTACAGCTTTTCCGCAGGCCAGCCTATTAATCCAACTCATCAGCCATGACCATCTCCCGCGTGTAGTAGATGAGCCGGCCGCAGTTTGTGCAGGTGGCCATCTCGCGCCCACTCTTGGCATTGACGATTTCCTGCGTCTGCAACTTCATGTGGCAGCCACCGCAACTGCCGTGATCCACGCCCACGATCGCCTTGCCTTCCTTGGTGTCCAGCAATCGTTCGTAGTACGCGACAATTTTTTTGTTAATTTTTGAAACGATCCCATCGCGTTCCTCATCCATTGCGTCCAGTTCGCTCTCAATATTTTTTTCGCGCTCGTCGAGGTCGGATATTTTTTTTGCCTCACCCGACTTGGCCTCCTCGGCCACCTCACTGGCCTCCGCAAGCGTTGACTTGAAGGCGTCCTGCTGCTCCATCAGTTCCATCTCCTGCTCCTCGATTTCCGAGATAACCTCCCGGACATGGTCGATCTCCCGGCCAAGAGTCTGGTATTCCAAGTTCTTTTTGGTCTCGAGCTGTTGCTGGGAGAACTTGAGGATCTGCTCCTTCTTGCCCTCCACCTCGTTCTCCAAATCCTTTCGGCGAACCTCCAGTTGCCTCTGATCCTGCTTGGCTTGATCCAACACCTGCTGGGTCCGGATGCTGTCCCGCCTGGTTTTTTCGCGCTCGGGGTCGATGGATTCCAACTCGGCCTCGAGCCGGTTGGCCTTGGCGTCGCGATCCTGAAGCACCAATAATTGGCGGATGTCCTCGTTCATAGGGCCGGGCATCATTAAACACTTCATCGTCCCGGGTCAATGACCGCAGGCCGACAACGCAAAAAAACGGCGTGCGCGAAGCTGCGAGAAACCGTTTGCCAAGTGCCCCCACGCTCGGTATACATCCCGGTCCTTTGGTCGGGACGTGGCGCAGCTTGGTAGCGCGCCTGGTTCGGGATCAGGAGGTCGAGAGTTCGAATCTCTCCGTCCCGACCATTTCTCTTTTCTCGACGACCAAAAAAAACTCTTGGCCAAGCGATTGGCCGTTCAACGATCCTTGTCCGCCTTGGGGTCGAACACATCGCGGAGTCCATCGCCGAGAAAGTTGAGTGCCATCAACAACGCCGCAAGGCATCCGGCCGGGTACACGATCATCCACCAGTAGACTCGTATCGGGTTGATCTGCGCTGCGCCCTCCGCAATCAGCGACCCCAAGCTCGCTCGCGGCGGCTGGATGCCCAAGCCGAGGTAGCTCAGAAACGACTCGTACAGCACCACCGCTGGCAGCGTCAGCGTTAGGTAAACAATCACCACCCCGACGACATTCGGCAGGATGTGCCGCCACAAGATCGCCCACGTGCCAAGGCCAAGCGACCGCGCGGCCTCGACGAATTGCCGCTCGCGCAGCGCCAGCACCTGCCCACGCACGATGCGCGCCATCGTCAGCCACGACACCGCGCCCAAGCCGGCGTAGAGCAACAGCATCCGCGCCGTCTCACTGCTGCCGCCGCCCAGCCACGACTGCAGCCAGCCCTGCAACACCCCTTCCAGCGTCGTGATGATCACGATCACAAAAATGATCGACGGTAGCGAGTAGAGTACATCCACGGTGCGCATCATCAAGTTGTCCCAGCGCCCGCCAAGCAGGCCGGCCGTCGCGCCCCACAACACACCAATCACCAAACTCACCAGCGCGCCGACCAAGCCGACGATCAGCGAGATCCGCGCCCCGGCCAACACGCGCCCGAACAGGTCGCGCCCGTGCACGTCGGTGCCAAACCAACTCCCTCCGTTCGGCGCGGCGAACTGTGCCTCGCTGTGCAGGTCGCCCCGGCTCGAGATAAGCGGCCAAGCCAGCGCCAGCACGAGCAGGCAAAGCAGAAACACCGACGCCACCATCGCCGGACGGTTGTCGCGGAAGCGCAGCCAAGCGCGACGGTTCGGCGACACGCCGGTTTCCTCCGCTTGGCCAAACGCTTGGCCAGGTTGATGCGTTGCCTCAGCCATATTTCACCCGCTTGTCCAGTAAACCGTAAACGGCATCGACCGCCAGATTGAGCGTCAGCAACATCACCGAATATAAAATCACCAGCCCGACCACCATCGTGTAGTCGCGGTTGATCGAACTGTTCACGAGGAACACCCCGATGCCGGGAATCTGAAACAAGTTTTCCACCACGAACGATCCCACTAACAGGTCGGCCAGCAGCGGCCCGCTATACGTCACTACCGGCAACAGACCTTCGCGCAGCGCGTGCCGCAACACGATCGCCGTTTCACTCACACCCTTGGCACGCGCCGTGGTGATGAAGTCCGACTGCAGCGCCTCGCTCATCCCCTCGCGGGTCAGCCGAGAAACTTTGCCGGCGAAATAAGTGCCCAGCGTGATCGCCGGCAGGATCACGTGCCACGGCCCGCCCCAAAGTCCCACCGGGAAAACCGGCCACCGAATCCCCAGCAACACTATCAGCACCGGCCCCAGAACAAACGCCGGGATGCACACCGCAAGAATGGAAAAGAAACTGCCGACGTGATCCTGCCAGCGCCCCCGCCGAATCGCCGTCCACACGCCCAGCGGAATCCCGATGCCAAGCGCGAAACAAAACGACAACAGTCCCAGCGACAACGACACCGGCAACCCCTGCGCGATGATGTCGTTGACCGAGTGGTTGCGATACTTCAGCGACGGCCCGAAGTCGCCCCGCACCAAGCCACCCTCGAATGCCCGCCACTCACCGTCCTGTTTTTCAAAACCGACGCCTACGAATCGCAGATACTGCTGCCATAACGGTTCGTCGAGGTGATACTTGGCCTTGAGATTGCGCTCGATGTCCGGCGAGGCTGGCGCGCGTTCCTTGTCGAATGGCCCGCCCGGCGCCACACGCACCAGACAAAACGCGAGGAAACTGATCACCAGTACCAACGGCACCAGCATCGCCACACGTCTTAGGAAATAAGCCAAGCTCACCGCGCAAAACCATGCACACGCGCCCGCAAGCCTGTAAAGTAAAGGCCACTTGAAACACTTGGCCAAGCGGGATAATTGAGTCATTATGTCTCATTTTAGAGTTTAATCAAACTGTGCCATTATGTCCCTATATTGCTTTTTTTGTCTCCAAAAATGATTTTTTCGACATTTTTAAGCTCAAATCGCTTGGCACGCGATTTGCATTTAGTTTGGTAGTTGGTTCGATAGAAACCGTAACCCCAAAACAGAAAGGAAAAATGATGATGACTTGTAAGAGAAGAAATGAAAACCCATTGACGGTGTTCGAGGATGTGTTTGGCAGTCTGTTAAATCACTCGTTAGGCACTTTGGCCAAAGCCACCCAAGCCGACGCGTGGAGCCCGGCGGTGGACATCGT
>Ga0115000_10004471_pt1 | contig 11439 bp, 9 predicted proteins | sample ArcticOcean_MG_C_6_FD_89690 | JGI IMG/M metagenome (GOLD analysis project Ga0115000, IMG submission 89690) | Marine microbial communities from western Arctic Ocean - ArcticOcean_MG_CB8_128 | ecosystem: Environmental > Aquatic > Marine > Oceanic | place: Arctic Ocean: Canada Basin | collected... | reverse complement strand
CCTTTGAGTTTGATCGATTGGAAACCGTATTCGTCGATCAATGACTTAGCCTGTCGAACTACTTCGTCAGGCGATTTGGTATTCATTTGGCGAACTGCCGCCCAACCCTCTGCCTGGTCGTCGGCACCAAAAGCCAAGTCTCCACCTGCGCCCGGTTCCTTGTAGAACAAATACGCTCCGAAAGGAACCGCTTCCCGAACAGCTCCACCGAGCAAATCGCACACGCGTACTTCAAATCGCTTTCCCAGATAGTCCAGGCAGGCAACTTCCAAGGCGCTACGGGCATGGACCCAGATTCGTTGATCCCAAGGAGAGTCGCCACGCGCTTCGTCTTCTCGCTTCAGCGATACCAGACTGGTTTTGGCTTTTTCCAACAATCTCGTAAGCTGAAGTGGATCTTCTCCGAGCAAATGTTCGCAAATGTGATTGAGCGATTCGACTACGCCATTCGTACAAGGTATTTCGGAAAACCCGGTGAGTCCGTCTTCGCAGGCAATTTCGAGAATGACCCTTAAAGCGAAGGGGGCATGCAGTCCCGAAGCGGCTCTCAACGGAGGATCAATCGTGGCAATTGGAGTAACTTTGTAACTGGTTATTCTCATGGGGATATCGGGAGTAACTTCTTTTCTGATAAATGAAAACTACATTTGGAAGACCAAGCCGAGAATTGAATCAGGATTTTTTGAAATTTCCGCTACTCGGTCCTCAATATCGTTAAAAGCAACTCTATGGGTCGTCAATTCGTCTAAGGCAATTTTTCCCTCCGACACCAAGCGCAAACAAAGCTCCAGGTTGCGGCGAGTGTTCCAGCGAACGAATACATCGTCGTAGTCAGCTCCTCTTTCCCAGTTTTTATCATGATAACCTGGGCCGGTTCGCGAAGACCGTCTTACGTCCATATTTGTCAGGGATCGAGTGAACGGGAATTCGGCTCCACCTACGATGACCATTGTCCCCATTGGGTGACCGTCGCCAGATACCTTCATGCATTTTTCCAACGCATGCGCCGGTTTTTCGGCATTTCCTCCAAGTGCAATAACGCTTGTATCCAATCCTCTATCATTGGTGAACGAGAGCGTTTTTCGGATTTCATCTTCGGATCCAACAAGCGCAGTTTCGTCGATCCCCAAACGCTTTGCTTGTTCGATCCGCTCAGTCACCGTATCCCATCCGATGGCATAACATCCGGATAGCTGAAAAAGTCGTGCCGTTAATTGCCCAACGAGTCCCAGTCCAGCGATCGCTACATATTGACCCATTTCTGGTTCCGCCCGCCGCACAGCTTGCATGGCGGTAGCTAGTAGCATCCCGTAGGCTGCTTGTTCGAATTCAACGTTTTCCGGAAGGGGTACCACCATGTTTTGTGGCACGACTGAAAAGTCAGAGTGTTGAGCATAGCCGGCGCCGATGGATGCTACGCGCTGGCCAATTTCTAATTTGGTAACACCCTCTCCGAGCGCGATTACGCGGCCCGCATTAGCGTAACCAAAGGGCTTTATCTTCAAGTCAGGGTCTGGGTTTAATTGCAACTGTCGCAGACCTCTCCAGCCTCCGGCTGCTTTGCTGCCGCGGGTTACGGGACCCTTCAGTTCGGTGCCGGGGCTGACGAGTGAAGCCAACTCATGTTGAGTCTAGAGACGGAGAACCGGGAGAAGCGCTGCTGGAAGTCTACGATGCTTCAGGTGAGGTCAGTCTCGCAAATCAGTCATCTCGCTCAAAGCAGCTAGATCCTGGTGAAACGTCAATCGCTGGCTTCGTTATCGGAGGCAATGCGGATAAGACGCTGCTAATACGCGGAATCGGTCCTGGCCTGCATGGATTAAACGTTGATGACGCCTCTCCAGATTTGCAAATCGAAGTATTCAACGAAGCGAAAGAGTCGATAGACGCCAACGACAACTGGGGAGATTCGATAGACAAAGACCAGATTCAGAGTGTGGGAGAAAGCGTAGGCGCGTTTGACCTTGAAGCGAGTTCTCTGGATGCAGCGTTGCTCATAACGCTTTCCCCGGGGCTCTACACTGTTCACTTGACGGGACCGAATGATGCCGTTGGCGTTTCGTTGATCGAGCTGTATGAAATTCCTGAGGAGTAACCAATTCACAAACAAAAGGTGTATCCAGTTGATAGGGGGAATAGTTAACCCCGACCTTCACTGAAGCTTGCTTCGGGTCGAAATACGTTGGATCGTTAAAACGTGCTTTCGACCCGATGCATCAATCGATACTTTTCCCGAGCTAACTTCAGGTTTTACATATGGAGCTTGGTTTTCTTGCTCGCGGGTTGCTCGGAAGAGAAGGTATCGCAGCAAGAGATTTTCGATTCTTTCCAATCGGCCTGGAGAAATGGAGAAACGCATCGAATCGATGATTTGGTTAGCGAAAGTTCCCGAGCCTATTTCAAGGGGATTCAGCCATGGATTATCCGAGGAGATGGAGAAACCATGAAAACGCTCCAGCCATTCGATAGATACATGGTTCTTAAATTGCGTATGTATCTGGATTTCCTGACCGTGGATGATTGGAAGGAATGGAATGCGTCACTTCGATCGGATACGAAAAACCAGGCAATTAGCGGCTATCTAATGGACATGCTGGAAGAGGAGTTTTTCGAGACGTCTATCGGCAAGATCGACTCGATCGGCGGATTGACAGCAGGGCTTTTGTTGCGATCAGGGCACCCTACTGGATCGAGTGTTCGTTTTTCGAATGAAGCAGGCTGGAAGATAGATCTATCCCGTTTTTTCAAGGACAGCTTCGAGCATCGCATGAAACCATACCTATCGGATCGGTTTAAAAATCGCGATCGCGTTTGGGAAATGCTTAGCGAGCAATATGGCGAACGAGCGAAGCGGTCCTTGTTCGCTTCTCGGGTCGATTAGATTGTTGCGAGACGAGTGCCGTATTTCTTTAAAAGGTCTTCTCGAACGCCTCTACGGAAGGGGTGCGATTAAAAGAGTCACCTCGTAGGGCTGCTCGACTCGACCAGGCGTGGAAGTAGTGCAGACTACTGCGGCTGATCGGGACGGAAAACCCTACCAACATACGGTTTAGGAATAAGAGGTGACAGAAATAATCCTACCTTTGCCAGGAGGCCTTTGTGCACTAAACTCAATCACGTGATTAAGTTTAGTGCGCGATCTGCTTTGTTTTGTTCTTTGCTATTTCGGTATTTTCGCTGCTATGTGACATGAGCTGTGTAGTCGGGTGTTGCTGCTTCGCTATTGCCATCGCCGGGATTGCTCGGTAGTCATACCTTCCTTATGAGTAGCTCTGAAAAGATCCGGGTAGGCGTGATTGGCGCGGGAACGAATACGAAATTAAAGCACATACCGGGGCTCCAGGCAATTGACGGAGTGAGCGTCGATGTGGTTTGCAATCGTAGCGAGGAATCATCGCAGAAAGCAGCCGATGCTTTTGGCATACCTAGAATCGCTTCTGAATGGAAGGCGGTAGTGGCGGATGAATCGATCGATGCTATTTGCATTGGCACCTGGCCCTATTTGCATGCGGAAATTTCGATCGCAGCATTACGTGCCGGTAAACATGTTCTCACTGAAGCCAGAATGGCGATGAACGCCGTGGAGGGTCAGGCAATGATCGATGCATCTCGCGAGCGCCCGGAATTGGTAGCGCAGATAGTTCCAGCGCCGTTTACTTTTAAATGGGACGCGACGATCAAGGCGGTCCTCGACTCAGGAGATCTTGGCGATTTACGAGAAATACGATCGATCAAGACATTGCCGATGAATGTCGATTCCAGCGCTCCGCTTAGTTGGCGCCAAAACATTGAATACAGCGGTAACAATGCGATGATGCTAGGAATCTATTATGAGGTAGTCCAGCGCTGGATTCAGCGTCAACCGAGTCGCGTATGGGCCTATGGTCGGGTCTTTTCCGAAAACCGATTCGATCCGGAAACAAGCACGGATCAAACCGTTAGGATTCCCGAGAGCCTCACTTACACAGCTGTGTACGATGACGGCTTACACCTTACGGGCTTGATGACTGGAATCGAATTGGGAAATGGTCGCGATGAATACGCGATTTCCGGATCGAAAGGAACCCTGAGGCTCGATCTACAAACGGGAACTCTTTACGAGACGCTCATTGGCGAAACGGAGACAATCCTTGAACCGAAGCCCGAGAGCATTGGAAGCTGGAATGTCGAAGCCGACTTCATAGATAGTATTCGGTCCGGAAGTCCGGTGACATTGACCTCCTTCGCCGACGGATTGTCCTACATGAAGTTCACCGATGCGGTAAAAGCCTCATTTGATGCCGACGGCGCTTGGCAATCGATTTAGCTTGAAGCGTCAGTCGACCGGACAGGGAGAGGGCTTGCCCCGGGGATGCTTTATTAAATCGTTTTCATATCACTTTCTTGTATATCCGTACTAATTTCGTTGAGGTTTCTTTTCGCCACGTCATTTCTAGACCTCAGGAAGGATCTCGAATTCAGGTGCTATAAAACAGACGAGCTATGAAAGAACTCATTGGAACTCAGGTGTATCCGTGGCTGCAGTACTACCGGGCGGAGGGCAAGAACTGGAAGGATCACTTACCCGAGATATTGGATCAAGTGAAGGAGGCAGGCTTGGATGCCTGGGAGCAGACGATCGAGTCGGAAGCGGAGGCTGATCGACTTTCCGTATTATTACGGTATCGCGACTTGGAAATGGTGTCGATCTATGCGGGCAATGAATTGCATGGAGACAATTTCGAAGAGGAGGTGAAGTCTGTCCTGACTCAAGCTCGATTGGCGAAACCGTTAGGCGCTCGTTATGTCGTCTGTAATCCGAAGCCGATTTCTTGGACCGAACCGACCGGGAAGAATGACCAGCAATTGACGCGACAGGCGAAGGCCCTTCAGCTTTTGGGGGAAGGTTTAGCTGAGGAAGGCATGCAGCTTTCGTATCACGTGCACACGCCAGAATTGCGAAACGGCGCAAGGGAATTCCATCACATGATGGTAAACGTCACTCCTGAAGCAATGGGACTGTGTTTGGAGACGCATTGGATTTATCGAGGATGCGGCGATAGCAATCACGCTGTGCTCGACGTGATGACGCTTTATGGGGATCGGATAAATACGACCCATTTGCGACAATCTCAAAAGAGCGTTTGGGATGAGACTTTTCAAGACGGAGATGTGGAACATCGAGAGATTTTCAGGAGATTGCGCAAGCTCGATTATTCGGGACCTTTGACGCTCGAGATGGCGATTGAAGAGGGAACTCCCAAAACGATGAGCCATACTGCTGCCCATCGGCAGGCGAAAAAGTATCTTACTGACATCCTGTAGGTCGGATAGAGCGGTCAGAGTAAAAAGCGAATACAGATCAATTTCTTAGCCAGTAGAGAGAATGAAAAAGAAAAACCTAAATCGTAGGCAGTTTGTGGGAGGTTTGGCCGCAGCCGCGCCTTTGATGGCTGCATTTCCTCAGGTCGTTGCTGCTAAGACCTTGGGTCTTGGCGGGGCCGTGGCTCCGTCGAATCGAATCAATCTGGGCTTTGTCGGATTGGGAAAACATGGGCGCGGAGTAAATCTTTGGAACCTGGCTGGGTTTAGCGACTGTCATGTGAGGGCTCTTTGCGACGTGGATCGTCGGCAAATTCCATTGGCTTTGGAAACGATGAAGGAGGTCGGTGCAGAGGCGGTTTCTAAAAAGAACATTACTCAAGATTGGCGAGAGGTTTGTAGCCGATCAGACGTCGATGCAGTTGTTGTCTCGACGCCTGATCACTGGCATCTACCCATTTCCATGACTGCAATACGTGCGGGCAAGGACGTTATTTGCGAAAAGACGAGTCACACGATTAAAGAAGGTCGCGACTTAGTGAATACAGTTGATCGCTACGGGGCAGTTTTTCAGATGGCTATGGAAGATCGGGCCTTGCCGGAATATCGTCGGATGGCTGAAGTTGTCCGCAATGGAGATATTGGAAAGCTCCAGCGCATCGAGATCACTATTCCTACTGGCACGACGAGTCAGATAGCGTTGAGAGAAGATCCGATCCCGGATTACGTAGACTGGCAAATGTGGCTGGGTCCAGCGCCGGAGGTTCCCTTTCAAAAGGAACGCATCATGGCGGACTATAAGGATTATATCGGTTGGCGCACGATTCGGGATTACGGCGGGGGATTGCTGACCGACTGGGGTGTTCATTTGGGCGATACTGCCTTGTGGGCAATGGACGATTGGCAGGATCAGTCGTATTCGATCGTAACGAATAACGAGTATTTAGGCGAAGGGTTGTTCGATCATGCTAAGGTCAACGACGTGCTTTATCGGTTTGAATCGGGTGTTGAGATTTCGATCAAAAGTGGCGGGCCAAGCCTGAGATTTATTGGCTCGAAGGGATGGGTCGGCAATACTGGATGGAGAACGCCGGTCGAAAGCAGTCATCAGGAGATTATGAATAAAGTATATGGAGCGAATGATCTGCGTTTACCGGTGTATGTTGGCGAGCATCGTAATTTCGTGAATGCGGTTCGGAGCCGCGGTGAAACGATGTATTCAGCAGAATATTATCACCGGATTTCCACATGGCTTATTTGCGGAAACTTAGCGGGTGAGCTCAATCGAAAATTGTATTGGAATCCTTCTCTCGAGGCTTTCGAGAATGACGATAAAGCGAATTCGCTCCGCTCGAAACCTGCACGTAATTCGTGGGCTCGTTAAACGAAATATTTCCCTTACTGTAATATGTACATAGTGAATACGCTAAAAAAGATATTTTTCCCGATTGGGTTGATCGGATGCCTGCAGATTGCGGTTTTGGCTGCTGATAGCTCGAATTTGGATAGATTGCTGGCAGCGGAGGCTGATTTTGAGGTCGGAAACAATATGGCTGCGAATACGTCCTATCTTGGACTTATCGATTCTGTTTCGGAAGACCTGCCGCTGCGTGTGGCAGCTTGGCGGGGAGCTTTAAAAAGTAGCGCAAATGGAGAGAGCTTGGAGAGTCTGTTGAAGCGATTACTGAAAAACGAAATGGCGAGTGTTCAACTAAGAGCATTGCCGGTCTTGGGGAGACTGCGCCTGATGGACGAGGTGGTAGATGACTTGTTGATTGAAGGAATGGCGGGAAGTGATCCTGCAGTGGGCGTTATGCTGGTCGAATTGTTAAGTTCGCGAAATGGCGTTGATGTTCACTCTCGTTTGGTAGGCGAATTTTCCAATTCGAACGATCAAGTGAAAGGAGCGATCATCGAGGTGAGTTCAAGGGGCTCGGGAAGAGCGAACTCCGACTTTTTGATGGAACTGATCTTCGAGTCTGAAGAATGGAGTGAGCAAGCAAGCGAAAGCTTGGTTGCGATGAATGAATCATCCGTGGACGAGTATCTCTCGCAGTTTTACTTAGGGGGTGATGGCGTTTCGGCTGATCACAAAGCTTTGGCTATCGGACTTTTAAGAAACCGAGGCGCTGTAGCTTACAAAGATGATTTCTATCGAATGTTAATTGGGAGTGAGGCTTCAGTTCGATCGGCGATTACGCATGCCTTACGCGATTGGGGTGAGGCTGGAGATTTGGATACAATATTGCGCGTAATGGGACAGTCTAAGGAAAGCGCTCTGAGAAGCGCTCTCTCGCGTTTGTTTGTATCGCTTGCTCAAACTCAGGTGAAGGATCAATCGATTGCGATTGGAGCTCTGGATAAGGCCATAGCGAGTGCCGATTCATCGCTGAAGGCAACGTTGGTGAAAATGAAACAAGCGCTCATTCGTGAGTCCGAAAAAGCGAGTAAGATCAATTAACGCAGCCTTTTGTAAATACGGTGAATATAACCGAATCATAATGTAACCACAGATTGCATAGGGAACACGGATGATTTGAAATTTGCGATTGATTAAAAAATAGGGGCGACCGATTTCGCATCGCTCTTATTCATTATCTCTTCGAAATCTGTGTCATCTGTGGTTTAAAATATAGCACAGGTTGAGACCGTATAATTCGATCATCCTTAGGGCTATCTAAGAGACTGTTAAATGAGTCCAATTGCTTCAAGTAACTAAACTGTAGGACGGGTCGCTGACCCGTCAAAATTAGGAATTTCGCCTCAGCGAGACGACTTACATTGGTTCTGTAGGACGGGTCGCTGACCCGTCAAAATTAGGAATTTCGCCTCAGCGAGACGACCTACAAAAGGAATTAACCGTATTGGGTTTCAATTATAGTGTTCTTTCCGATTTATTTATCAGTCTCTTAGTGATTTAGGAATAAGAACGTTACTAATAGTATAATGTACTAGGATATTTGACTCGAACAGGATGTTCTCTATCAGTGGGAAGTATGCGAAAAACTGTGATAGTTTGGGGGGACCGAATGGAGCTGGTAAGACGACTTTCGCTAGGCAGCTTTTTGGGAAGAGATTGCCGGACGAGTTTGAATTTCCCAATGCGGACCTTGCTGTAAATCGAGTTCAGAAAAGAGTCCAACGCGGAGGACATAGTATTCCAGAGGAAACGATTAGGCGACGTTTCGTGCGCTCAAATTTGAATTTCATTACGAATTATCGGCAAATCGTAGATCATTGGGTATTGTTGGATGGCGCTTCTACGCCTCCATCAAAGATAGCGAGCTGGGGTCGTGGCTCTTCTATTAAAATCGAGCAGCCTGGTCATGCAGCCCTTATTGGCTTTGAGGGTGAAGCCGACAGCGTTCAAGAAGAAACAACTGAATATGGGTCTGAAAATAGATTCTATACGGAGAATCTAGATGATGTCATAACGTCTGTTGGGGAATTTTTGCTAAATCAGGAAACGTTCGAAGAATTAGTTAGCGAAGAGTGGATAAAATCCACGTCTTACACGTTGGGATCGTCCGAATAAATCTCTTATTTTTTCTTCTATTCGGTTCAGGCTAAAGTACTTAGCTACTTGATCGGCCACTGTTTTTGGAGTCGTTTTTGGACGTATTGGAGTTCGTGTTTTCGCTCTGGATTCTCGGCGACGTTGATATTCTCCTGGGGGTCATTTCGGTGATCGTAGAGTTCTTGAGCGACGATTTTCTGTGTTTTAGCGTTGCGCCATTCAGTGTAGCGGAAGTCTTTGGTTCGTACAGAGTAGCCTTGGTTTCCGGCTCGGTTGAATTGGCTGAAACCTACCGTGTCTTGTTGGTCCCATTTCTTTGGGTTAAGAAGCAAAGGCGCGAGGGATTTTCCTTCAAGATCCGTCGGAAGTTTTAGTCCAGCCAAGTCCGTAAGTGTTGGATACATGTCAATAAGTTCAACGCGTGCCGAAGCGCGTTGGCCTTGACGATGTCCTCGTGGATCGACTAGGATAAACGGGCTGCGAGGTGAGGATACGAGATTGGTGAGCTAGCACCACATACCGTGATCGCCGAGTTGGTAACCGTGATCTGACCAACGGGCGATGATCGTGTTGTCGGCTTCGCCCGTTTCCTCGAGGGCGGCGATGAGATCGCCTACGAGCGAATCAATGTAGCTAATACATGCGAAGTAAGCGTGAAGCGTTTTGCGAGCGATGGGTTCGGGAAACGGGCCTGCGTCAGGCACGCCGCCGAAACTATGTACATAACGCCAATCGCTCAATGCGAAGTCAGGAGCGCCTTGAGGCGGGAATGGGTTCGGAGCGAGGGGAAGCGTCGCAGGATCGTAGAGATCCCAGTATTTCTTGGGAGCGTTGAAGGGCGTGTGGGGTTTCTGGTAGCCGATGAATAGAAGGAATGGCGTCTCTTCTTTTGCGACGCTTTTCAGTTTCTTGATTGCGGCAATGTTGGTGAGTCCATCGCGATAGGCATCGTCCTCGACCTCAGGTCCCTCGAAAAGAGGAATTAGTTTATTGGACGCGTGGTATCCGTCTATACCTGCTTTTTTGTCTTCGTATCCAGGTGATGCGTATTGATGGCTAGTAAGGTAGTGCTGAGGTTCGCTCCAGGATCGCGGGTCGCTATGGGTGTTGTGGAGAATCTTGCCGAAGCCATAGGTATTATAGCCATTGTTCTTGAAATGTTCTGGCAGTGAAACGGTATCCGGGAGCGTGTTTCGAAAATGCGTTTTATTGTTGTAGGCTTTGGTGGTATTCGGGCGGCGCCCCGTAAACATGCTGGAGCGGGAAGGTCCGCAGACTGCGTATTGCGCATAAGCGTGTTCGAAGAGCGTACCACGTGAGGCGAGTCGGTCGATGTTGGGCGAATGAATATGCTCGGCTCCGTAACAGTTCAGCTCCGGTCGCAAATCGTCGATGCCGATTATGAGGATGTTTGGTTTCGACAGACTCTCAGCAAAAATGGTGGAGAAGCATAGCGAAAATAGAAATAGCTGCCCGCGGATGATCACGGATAAATTCATCAGTCGTTGAATAATAGATCCTAGAATCGACCTAAATGAAATAAATGCAATTCAAAGAATCTCTTGATCAGTTGTTTTTACGTGTGGTTTGCTGTGATTTTGGAGTTAACCTATCTAGGGTTGGTTATCTGTGTTATTTGGATACATGAATTCATTGAGGTTAAGCGGCTTGCTTGTAGGGCCGGAGCTTGCTCCGCACCGCGTTGTTAGAGAATAGCATACTTGGCACAGCGCAAGCGCTGCCCTTACGTGCTAGAGTGTTTAAAACACTCTCCCCGAATAGAGAGTTCGGTAAAAGAGTTGCTCTGCCATTGGTTCAAGCAATGCTCTTCTTAAAAGACTGTTAAATAAGTCAGTGTAGGAGCGGAGAAATCATCGAATTATTTAGCAGCCTCTAAGAAGGAACCGGACACCCCATTATGAAAACAGTATTGATAACAGGCGCCAATCGAGGATTGGGCTTAGAATTTGCGAGGCAATACAAAGCAGAGAACTGGAAAGTGATCGCTTGTTGCCGTAACCCGGAAACAGCAACCGAATTGGCTAAGGCAGATGTGTCTATTCGAAAACTGGATCTGCTCGATTTTGATGAGATCAATAATTTCGCCCAATCACTGGACGGCGCGCCCATCGACCTGCTAATCAACAATGCGGCAATTATTGACCGGAGTAAGGGTGAAGGGTTTTCAGAAATCGAAACGGACCGTTGGGTTGAAGGATTCAAAGTGAATTCCATAGCTCCAGTGCTTCTTACGAAAGCATTGCTCGGAAATCTTTCTTGTGCCGATAAACCCGTAGCCGCAACGATCGGCAGTGAGCAAGGATGCCTGACTCTATACGAATCAGGTGGCATCTATATCTACCGTACCAGCAAAGCAGCGGCCCATTCGGCGGCAGTTTTACTCGCAAACGATTTAAAAGAACAGGGCATCCCTTACGTTTGTCTTCGTCCGGGGCACACTAAAACGGATATGGGCGGCAGCCAGGCAATCTACGAGATCGAAGATTCGGTGCGCCTAATGCGGGAAGTGTTGGCCAAAGTAGATATGTCGCAAACGGGTTGTTTCCTTGATCGAAGTGGTGCGGTAATTCCGTGGAGTATGGGAAAAAGTCTGAATGCAT
>Ga0115000_10004468_pt1 | contig 11443 bp, 7 predicted proteins | sample ArcticOcean_MG_C_6_FD_89690 | JGI IMG/M metagenome (GOLD analysis project Ga0115000, IMG submission 89690) | Marine microbial communities from western Arctic Ocean - ArcticOcean_MG_CB8_128 | ecosystem: Environmental > Aquatic > Marine > Oceanic | place: Arctic Ocean: Canada Basin | collected... | reverse complement strand
TCGCCTTCTCTCGCTTTCATTCGACAAAATCCAAGACGAGTGAGGCCTAAAGTTCCGCCAAACGGTTGCTCTTCCGCCCCCGCGAGTTCTCTCGCTTTTTTCTTTTTCTTCTTCAGTTGTTTCGCTTTCTTTTTCTTCTGTTTTTTCGATCCTTTCTTCGCGTTGTTCGTTCTTATTTTCGCCGGACTCTTCTTCGTCGAGCGGTGAGCGCAGTTATCAACCGACGCGCGAAGAATGTCCAACGGCGTTGCCGAGGAGAAATCGAAGTGATGTTGAAACCGACCTTTGCTATTTTTAATCGGCGGAAAGTACTTTTCTTCTTTATTATCTTCTTCGTCCTCGTCTTCCTCGTCCTCGGCGGCTGATGAACTCGAAGCAGATAGATCCTCCATCTCGTCGTCGTCGTCGTCGTCGTTATCGTACCACCCGTCATTGCGCTCTTCCTTTACACTCAACATCAACTCCTCGTTATACGCCTTCACGATCGCCTCGTTCTTCTCTCTCGCGTTTACGTCGTCCCTTTCGTTCTCTCCCGTCGTCGACGGGGCCTCAACTACCGCCGAAGCGTCATCCCGCATCACCATCACCGCACGTATCAAATCCTGGTGACTCGCGCTTTCGCTGTGCAATCCAATCTTTGTCACCACGTGTGCCTCCTTAAACCCAAGCGCGCCTAAAATGTTCCCCGAAGTTAACACGCCTTTATGCAAACTCCCCCACATATTGGTGCCTTGTCGACATAAACGGTGACTTTGTTCGTCCTTCGTAAAATCTATCCAACTCTCCGGCGGTAACGCGATGAACTTTTTCTCTTTCCGTAACCGTTCCAAATCCACGTTGTGGAATCCAAACAGGTTTGGTATCTTTCCAACGGTGCCGACGAGTTGTGTGCGGTTCGATTGGATTGAAACGTTGTGAGACGCCGCTTGCGGGGAAGAGAAGAAATCAATCTTCTCGAACGAGTTGCATTCATCTTCCAAAGGTTTGAGCGCGTCTTGGGAGTAGTTTTTTAGCAAAGCGCGAGGCAAAAGCTGGGACATTCTTTTCCTCTTCTTCGTCTTACTTTTTATCGAAAAGAAGGGTGGTGGTGGTCCTCTCTATCGTTCTAAGTTGCACATCCACTCATGATGTTAACAAGTATTTATGGGGAGATGTGAGGAAAATTGGTACCATTTACAACATTAAACGCACTTTAGTTCTACACCACACGCTGCGACGAGAACGCTAAACCATCTCTTTTTTCCACTTACTACTTCCTTCTAACATTTCGGCTTTTCCTCACGATGAAAATTCCTTTCGTGAGACTCTCTCGAAATGTTCCGTACACTGGACGTCTACGCTACCGTCCTTCTTCCGAAACCGCCGAACGCACGTCATCCAATCCCCACTCTCATCTGTCATTCTCGTCGTGGATTCAAACCCGAGTTGAGTTATGGACGTGACTTCGTGCGTGCGTGAACTCGCATCGAACGTGGCTTTTCTCTGCACCTCTCCCGGCCCTGGGCCGAATATATTGCTCTCGCCTTCGTACTTTTCGACGAATTCTCCGAGAGGGTACGATAACTTTCTGCCCGTTCTGCCCGTTCCGGTGCTCGAAATTGTCGTCACCGTAAACTCTCCCTCTCCCGAAGACTCTGTTGTTTCCCAAACTTGCACGTACGTCGCCGTGGAGCGATTCCCGTCCATATCGTGCGCTTCGAGGTACTCGAACACGTTTTCGTTTTTGGATGCATCCCGAAACCATCGTCCCAGAAAGGACTTGTGCGCTTCGGACAAAGCGCGCACTTTTGTGCGCTCCTTCTCAGAAGAAGAAGAACGGGTGGTCTTCCTCTCGGTGAGTCGTCGTTGTCCTCTTCTGTGGGTTGTGAATACTAGCGATGATGATGATGCTACAAACGACATGTTCTCATTTTATTCCATTGACAATGGCGCTTTTTCCCAAACAGTTGTTGTTTTTACCTCCTACTGCAGTATGCGCATATACAATGTTAAACGCTAAAAATCAAATCAATCGTATCTAAATCCCGGACCAGGCGCGGCGTCGCCGTACTCACTCCCACTGATTTCAGATTTCGAACCACCGTATAAACTCTCGCCAAAGACGCTGCCGGTGTATTGGGAATCCGTGTCGTCGTCTCGCGCGGCGGAATTGGCGAACCCGATGTTTTGGGCGCCGACGCGAGGCGCGGTGGTTAAATTTCGTTTCCCGGACCAGTTATAACCGCCGTCGCCGCCGTAATCATTATCGGCGATGTAATTGTCGCTGTTGTAATTTTCACCACTCGTGGTGGTTTCTTCGTGGATGGTTTCTTTGGCGACGAATCGCGCGAGACCGGCTTTTGCTTTCCATCTAGATTGAGGTAACGCGACCATGCACTCGTTCAGTTGGTTGATGTTGTTGCCTTCGACGAGGCATTTGTTGTCTCTGAAGTGTTGCAACATGTCTCTGAAAAGCGGTTGTTTCGCTAACACTTTCGGATTACCGACAATCATTAAACCAAGTTTGGCTCTAGTCAACGCGACGTTCAGACGCCTCGGGTCGTTCAAGAAACCGATCCCTTGACGGTCGTTCGATCGGACGCACGTCACGATGATGTACTGTTTTTCGCGTCCTTGGAACGCGTCGACCGAAGCGACTTCCACTTCTTGGTATATGCTCGGGTGTAAAACCCCGGTTCGAGTTAAGTAGTTGACGACGTACGCGCGTTGGCCTTCGTAAGGTGTGACCACACCGATTTCCTCCGGTGCGATGCCGTTTTGAAGTAAGTGCGTGACAATTTTCTCCACCGCGTACGCTTCGCCGCGGTTCAAGTACGAGTATCCGCTCGCGGACATCTCTTCGACGCCCATTTGAGCCCAAAACAGCATTGGTTTTGACGGACACGGCCACGGGAACACGTCTTCGCTATCCGCACGTTCTGCCTCGGTGACACCGTTTTGCAGCGTGCCTTCGTAAAACGCATTGGATGGAAATTCCGACAGACACGGGTGCATTCTGTATTGCACTTGCAATCGAATCGGTTGGACGCCCATAAAGATTAAACGTTCGAACAACGATTGACTCAAACCGGCTCTCGAAGCACTTCTACAGGTGACGACCGGTCCTAACTGACAGTGGTCGCCAACCATGACGACTTGTTTTGCACCCATGATGATTGGAATGAGCGTCTCTGGTTCCGTGGCTTGAGTGGACTCATCGAATAAGACTTGTCGAAATCTATATTTTTCGAGTCTTCGATCGCCAGCGCCGACGGCGGTGACGCACACGACGTCAGCGTTTTGAATGATGTCGTTTTCTATTTTCTTCAACGCTTTGTAATACCTTTTCTCGTCTTCTTGCGATAACTCGCCGATGGAATCTTTCAACCTTTGCAATTTCGCGAGTTGACCATTTTTCTCCTTCTCTGCTATTCTTTGAACTTGATAATGCAACGCTAAGTGTTCCACCGCAGAGTTGACGTGTTCGCGCGATCGAGCGACGATTCTTACAACTTTTAAACCAGTTTTCTCAATCTTCTCGGCGAGTTGATCTACTGCAACGTTCGAAGGCGCGGCGACGATAACTTGACCGTCCCCTTTTGTCGCTAAATGGTACACGATGGTAGCCGAAGTGACTGTCTTCCCCGTCCCGGGAGGACCCTGAATCAACGACAACGGTTGTTGCAACACCATCTTCACTGCGGCGATTTGCGAGTGGTTCAACTCCGGTAAATTCGGTGCCGACCATTTCTGTTTCCCAGAAACGTCAATGTTTGAGCCTCGATGGTGCATGACGCTTTCGTTCACGTCGTGGCCTAACAATTTGTGATAGATGTAACCGGAAACCGAAGTGTCGTCCACCGCGAACGCTTTCAACGCCGCTTGACACCGGTCGTACGACACCGATTTCCACACGCACTCGATTTCGTACCCGCTCGTCACGTGAACCGGAGCGTCCACGCACGACCTCGCGTCCAACTCTAAACCAATTTCTTCCTCCTTTACGTTGTATCGAATCACGGTCCCGTCGCCTCGCCAAATTTCTCTCCCGTCTACGCTCTTCAAAATCGCGACTAACTCGTCGCCCAACAAAATCTTCAAATGCTCCTCGTCACTACTAAATCCAAAATACATCACCCTCCTAGCGTTCAACCCCACGTCCCATCGCACGGAAACATTACCCATGTGTTGACTCTCCTTTTGACTTTTATCGTAATCCGCCTCAATCGCAATCAACGGTCCGAACACGTTCTGATACTGATACGCGTCCGCGTATCGCAACGCCACCGGTTGCGGCTCCGCGTCTTTGTCCCTCTTTTCCACGTCATCAATCGTCGCCGTCGGATCGCTCTTCCACAAATCCTCCAGCGCCGTGGCCTGAGCTTGCGTCACTTGCCTCGCTCGCATCGTCTCTCTCTCGTCCGGCTCGTTCACCAACCAACTCAAAATCGTCTTATCCTCCGTAACCACCGGCTCCCATTTCGTCAAATCCAAATCCAACGCCTTCAACGCCGCCGTCGGTTGTAAAACGACGTCTCTGGAAAGTAACGCCACCGTCGGTGGATCTTCGTCTTTCTTCACGATAAACCCGAGATTAAAAACGTTCGTGGAATCCGTCACGTAACACGCCGGTTCGAGTTCGCCTAAAGGTGAATCCGGGTGCAACGCGATCGCGTTCGATCTCGATTTCACCAAATGAAAGACGACACAGGACGCCGGCAGAGCGCCGGTTTTCGAGTTGCAGAACCATTTGTTCGTTTTCTTGCACCGAACGACGCAGGCCGGATTGGAAATTCCGCAGTACGAGCACGCGTGTTTAATTATTACGGGTTCTTGTTCTCCGTTTTCATCTTCTTCTCTTTTGTGGTCTTCTTCGTCGTCGTCCCGCTCTTCTGATGCATCATCATCATCATCATCATCATCATCATCATCCAACGGGGATTCATCCAAATCGAAGTCTCCATCATCTCCTACTAAATCTTCCTCCTCTTCTTCTTCTAGCGTTAAATCTTCCAAGATTTGTTTCATAATTTGCGAGTCCAACTCTTCGTACTCGTTTCTCTCTTTCTCTTCATCGTCTTTGTTGTCTTCTCCCATGGATCCTCCCACCATATTTCTTTAATGTCTTCTTTAATGTCTCTTCTTTAATTTCTTCTTCTTTGTGTCGTCACAAAAAAGGTCTCGCGTCGTCGTCGTCTGTTATTTTTCTCCAAAAACGTCTTTTCGTTTGAAAGAAGAAAAAAACTTTTCTGATTAAACTTATTCACACTTTTCTTCTTCTTTTTCTTGTATATATTATTCATCTTTCTTACTCGGGGATCTCTCTCCTCTTCTTCGCGAAACATCGAAGAGAGAAATATGCCGACAAGAGCGCAAAAAAGGCGAATTGGGGAGCGAGATTTGTGGAGTTTGATCGTGAAGAACGACGATATTTGTTTCCAACACATTCTCCCGAGGTTGAATTCGAATGATGTGAAATTCTTGTACGAGGTGAATACGGAGACGAGAAAGTTGATTAAGAGATCATCTCGCGCGAATGATTTGAAAGAGAGGTTTAAGGTCAAAGAGATGTCGTCGATATCGACTTTGGAAGTAGCGTGGGAGCATAAATCGTAGTGGCCGAGTTACTGGGTAGATAAAGAAAGATCTTTCTGCCGTGAAGTTGCTCAGACGAATAAACTCGAGTTGCTCAAGTGGGCGCGAGAGGATAAAAAGTGTAAGTGGGATGAAGAGACGATTTTTGTGGCCGCAGGACAAGGTAATCTGGAAATGGTGAAGTATTGCGTTGCAAATGAGTGTCCTATCGATTGGAGTGCGTGTGCATATGCTGCCGATGGCGGTCATCTCGAGTGCCTCAAATACTTACGTGAAGAAGTCAAAGCGCCTTGGGATTCGACTACTGCAGCTTGGGCGGCTGAAAATGGTCATCTCCACATACTCGAATATCTTTTTGAGCGTAAGTATGATAAATACAGCGAATATGCGTGTGAGCTTGCAGCCATGAACGGCCACTTAGACTGTTTGAAGTACTTGCACGAAACCGCCAAAGCGCCTTGGGACGAGGACGCCGTACGAGTCGCTCACACGAACGACCAACCCGAATGTGTACAATACCTCCTCGACAATAACTGCCCATTACCAGAAGGCTGGTCGTACGTGAACGGAGAGCTCCACGTACCAGACCATTCAGAATCAGAATCAGAATCAGAATTCTTTGAATAATAATACTTGTACTGCGCGCGCAACGGACATACAAAAAAAAACATATAACACGTATTAACACGTCATTTTACTCACAATAGTAGTGCGCTTTAAGGGGTGAAAAAATGACGAGCGCTTCCTCCTTCGGCTCGTTCTTCCTCCTCTCTGCGCAGAAAGGAGGAGGTGTTTCATCGCGAGTGCGAACGCGAGCTGCTGCTGACGACGCGATGAGGACAACGACGACCTCACAAAGTGATTTTGAAGATGGGGAAAAAATGACAGTTGAAACGGTGACGAAGATTTTACGCACAGAATCGAAGTCGAATCCAACGTTTTATCCATCGAGAAGGATCAGCGACGATGGAAAAATGAGATATTCGAGCGATGTTTACGAATTTTCGGGAACAAAAGAGCAGTTTGCGAAAATGCAAAGTCGGTTTGAGCGAAGGTTTTTTGCGGACTTGGTGGACGTGGAATCGGAAATTGAAAACGTTTCCTCGATTGATTTAAACGTGTTTTTGGTGAGATGGAACGCGACGTTCGTGCCGGCAAAGTTAGCGTGGTTACAAAATGTCGCGTTGCATTGGCCGTTCGGTGACGTGGACATCGAGAGAAAAGATATTTTGAATAAAATGGGCGAGACGACAAAGTTTACGTACGAGGCGTTGTTTCGGACGATGAAAAGGTTGGCGACAGAGAAAAAGTTGACCATTCCGGTGGCAAAGATAGAAGGGCAGACGAAGATGACGTTTGACGACGAGGGCGAACTGTCCGCCATGAAGGAGAATTTGTCTCTGGTAAACTCGGTGAACTCCAACAGAGTGCGAAACAAGAGAATTGCGAGAGATTTGTTAGAATTTCTGGACACGCGGAAACCAAGAGGCATGGATTACAAGTCGTACGACGAAATCGTAGAAGCGAAGGTAGACATTTACTCCGTGCCGGGCATGCGGGCTTTGGACGTAGATGGAATGGAGGATCAACAAGGTCAAATCGAAGATGTGACGACCGTCTTGGGTTTTATGACGTTAGTTGTGCTCTCGTTTGGCGTGGGCATTGGAAGTTGGTACTTCGAGGCGTTGCGAAAAGACGCGCTCATGCAAAAGATGTTGGACGCGGATTTTTAGCTTCTTTTTCATGCATTTAGATTTTAGTATAATAGAGTAATCTTCTAGCTTTTGTACAACAAATTTAATAATTCACGTTTTCAATTACTTTGCGTCCATCCACGTTTTCGCGGAATCACCATCGACGACTAATTCGACGTCTAACAAGTTCACGTTCTCGCCGTTGGCGTCCTCGAACGGATTTTGCATGTGCGCCTTTGTCAACGCCAACGCCTCTTCTTCGTGTTCTACCGGACCTTCTAAAATAACTTCGTCGTGAATTTGCATGAGCAACTTATACCCGAGCTCTTTTAATCGAGGGCACCTTTGGATTTTCAACATGGCCAACATCGCGATGTCCGCCGCGCCGCCTTGGATGGGCGTGTTAATCGCAGCGCGCAAAGCGTGCGATTTGAACTGTTCGTTTCGCGATTTCGCGTCCGGTAAAGATCGGGTTCGACCTAACAAAGTGCGCACGTGGCCGTGCTTTTCCGCGTGTTTACGTTGAACTTCTTGCCACGATCGAACTTCGGGGCGATCGGAGTACCACAAATCGACCGTTTTGTTCGCCTCTTCTAAATCCGTTCCGAAATCTTTCGCCAAACCGTGCGCCGTTTTACCGTACGCGATGGAAAAGTTCAACACTTTCGCTTTACGTCTTTCCGAGGCGAACATATCTTTCAACAACGGCGGTTGAGGAGCGTCCTCATCTTCCCCTTCGCGTTTCGGACCGTATTCTAGTAAACATTCACCTTTATCCATCGCTTCTCGAATGTTTGGGTACATACCGAGCGCCGTTCGCGAGTGAAAATCACCGCCTGCGATGAACGCCTCCTTCATAGATTTACAATCCGCCATGTGCGCGAGTAAACGGAGTTCCAACTGTCCGTAATCGCAGACGATCAAGGTTTTACCTTCCTCGGCGGTGAACGCTCGGCGAATCCCATATCGATCTTTCTCCAACGCCGGTTGATTTTGTAACGAAGGTCTTCGCGCGGATAATCGGCCGGTTTCCGTGTTGATGTTTACGGCGCCGTGTACGCGTCCTTCCGGGCCTCGAATATCGTCGCCTTGTAACGGAATGATAAAATTAGACAACAACGTGTCTACGGCGGCGAGGTCGTTGAGTGCGTCGATGGCGGCGCACGCTCGTGCGCCTTCGAAACCTCTCCCAAACGCCTCAAACGCCGTGCCACAAATCTTGGATAATTTTTCATTCTTTTTATCCTGCTCCGGCAAGGAGTCCCAGTTGTCGCAAATTTCACGAGCTGCGCCGGGTTTACCCGCCAACTGCCGCAAAACAACGCTCGACACGGCCGGCAGGCCAGTCGCCGTGAACGTCAACACCGGCAACGGTCTCTTTGTTATTCCGTGTAAAGTAATCTTTGAAGTCTTTTTCGGCGCTTTGCCTTCTCGTCCGTTGGCGTCCCATTCGAGCCATTCTTGCGATTCTTGCGTAAACTCTCTCGTTTTCTCCACGCCAGGTTTGTCGTTGCCTCGCTTATTTCTCGCACCCGCGAACAAGAGTTGACGAATTTGTAATCCCGAACCGACGTTCATGTATTTTGCGTCTTCGCATTTGGACGCCGCCCATTCGCGGAAATACTCTTCGGCGACTTTCTTGTCGCTCATGGCTAGCTGTTCCGCGTTTGCCAAGTGTTTTAAGTCCACGCGCATGCCGTTTCGTTCCATCTGCGTGAGGAGGTTACCGAACGGTCGCGTGTATCGAGTGTAAAAATCCCACAACGTTGTTGATTTCTTAAACTGAGGTTCGCCCGACAAAATCGGGCACGCGTCGCAGGAAATCCCTCGCAATTTTGCCTCCAAGGATTCTCGCAAAAACCAAGTCGCCATGGCATCCAACGCGGCGTATTCAATCCATCGGTCTCGAGAATCTTCCGACGTTTGAATAACTTCCATCGGTGGTAACTCGATCGTTTTTCCAGGCGTCCCGTCCTTCTTTAACTTTGGTTTCCCGAAGATTTTCTTCATTCCAAATTTAGCGCGCATCATCGTTTCCGACGCGGAAAGCATCTCGCCGCAATCCGCCATGACTTCCGCATCAGACGTCAACGCTTCCAACGAATACCCACCGTCTAGTTTTCGGTTCGTATTCCACAACCTCGCCATGTGCATGGTATCCGCGGCGAACCCGCCGAGCTGAATGCCGTGATTTTCAACCACGTGTCGATCGAACGAGTAATTATGCCACACTTTCTTCGCTTTCTCGTTTTCCAAGTACGACGTAAACACATCAAAAATCTCTTGGTTGAATCTCACGTTGTCTTTATCCAACAAATCGACCCACAACAACGATTTCTTTGACTCACCGGGTTTTGCAAAGTTTACATCTGGACCCGCAAACACGGAGAAACAAATCACGTTCCCGTGACCAACCGGCGTCTGGCACGTCACGTCAATGTGCGACACCTCCGTATCCAACGCGTGATATTTCGGTTCCTCGTCCGTCCCTAAATTCTCGTTCAAAATTGCCACGGCGTGTTTCGCATCCTCCACCGTCGTTACGCAAAACACCTCTTCTCTCAACCCGGTCGGTATGAGCGTTTCGTTCGATTCGTCGACCGACGCTCCGTCCTCGTCGCCCGTCGCGCTCCTCACCGCCGCCGCCGCAACGTTACCGCTCTCCTTCGGCCTCCCAACGCTTCGTTTTACTACCATCTGCCCGTTGTTCGCGCTCTTCCCATTCACCGCGTTCGCGGCATTCACGATATTATTCTTCGTCCTTTTCGGCTCTTCCAGCGCCATCTTATTCTTCTCTTGCGACTTCTTCGCGGTGCCGTTTTTACTGGACAAGTTCCTCACCGCCTTGCCGTTGCTTCGAACGAACTGCGCGCCGACGTAGTTAAATCGTTCGAGTTCCTCGAGTAAAGGTAACTCTTCTTTCCCGAAAGTGGTTTGGGGGAAGTCTTCATTTTTTTCGCCCCCCGGGGTGCTCTTTTCTTGTCGTTGTTGTTGCTGCTGCGGCGAGGCAAAAACCCTCAACCCTCGGTGCGCGTGGCCTTGGAGGAAAGAAGGCAAACGTCGACGGTGGACGACGTTCGATCCTCTTCTGAGCGCAGAAGAAGAATACGAGTAGGAACACGACGGCGCCCCGCAAGACGTAAACGACGACTGATTCGATACAGCTCTCATCCTTTCGGTTATTCGATAGTAGCTCAGTTGTTTTGCGCGGTGTTTCATACGCGAATTTTGATCTCTCTTTTGGGGGAAAAGCGCTGGATTCTCTCTTGTACTTACTCTATTTGTAACGAGAGAATCTTCCTTTTAGCTGTCGTCGTGAAAAGCGTTGCTGTTGCTGATGTTGATGATGCTGTCAAATTCGCAGGCGCGCGAAAAGGTCGAATACTTTTAGATACACGTGTAACTCAAGAGAGAGAGGTGAAAGAGATTGTGCGGCACAATTTTCCTCTTTTTGGCGGGAGAGTTTTGCTTGGTTTTGGTCCTCCCTCGCTCGGATTTTTAGTACACGTTTTACTAGGCGATGGATGATGAAACCTTCTTTTATTACGACTTTGAACATTTACGATGGGTAGTGTTATTACATTCATTAGTATTAGTTGTATTGTTTTTACAAATAGTGTTCATCTCGTCACAACTCTCCTTCGTTGTTCTCGTTCGGCGTCGTCGTGGGGGCTGCTCCGCCCGGTTTTCTCCTTAATTTTTGCAAACGATTTTGACCGACTTTAATTCGGTGGAGATATTCGTTGAACTTTCTCTTGACCGAGGCGAGGAGGCTTTCGTCGGTAAAGTCGCTTTTCGCCGCCTTCATTTTCGTCGATCCCGCCGCTTCTTCTTCTTTTTTATCATCTTCTTCCTCCTCGTTTTTATTATTGTTCTTTTCCTTCCTCTTCTTCGGCGACGGCGAGTCTAACGTCTCCTCCAACGGGTCCACGAAGTCATCATCCTTCTCGAGCGAGTACCCCGGGTTGTTTTTCTCAAACTCCTCCATATCTTCTTTCGACACGAAGAGCTTTTTCATTCTCTCAAACGCTTCGTCTTTGTCTTTTTGCGATCGCGTTCGCGTGTCTTTCTTCTTGGCGCCGCCTTGGCGAACTTTGCAATAATCCAAATCTAAACACGTTTTGTGCTGTTCGTTGATTCCAAACTCGCCGTTCTTTTTCGCCTCGTCGAGTTGG
>Ga0115000_10004465_pt1 | contig 11450 bp, 5 predicted proteins | sample ArcticOcean_MG_C_6_FD_89690 | JGI IMG/M metagenome (GOLD analysis project Ga0115000, IMG submission 89690) | Marine microbial communities from western Arctic Ocean - ArcticOcean_MG_CB8_128 | ecosystem: Environmental > Aquatic > Marine > Oceanic | place: Arctic Ocean: Canada Basin | collected... | reverse complement strand
ATAAGCGAAGTAAAGCAAGTATTCCATCAAAAGAAGTATTTTTAGACTTGAGAGAATATCTTAGATTTAAAGGTAAAGCAGTAGTAAAATTCAAAAAACAAAAAAAGAAAGTGGAGAAACTCTCCACAACTAACAATTAATTAATAAATTTGTAAAATGACAAATTCGTATTTAGTCTGTAAAATTGGTAAAGATGACGTTCAAATCATTATCGATGGACTACCAAAAAGTATCTCAAAACAATTTAAAGAAGCCGACCAAGTTATAGCACTTGCTCGTAATTACAACGCTTCTAGAGATCAAGAAGAACGTAACGCTATACTGGAGAAAGTAAAAACCTTGCTTACTCCAGCAAATCGTATTCAGCACGCAACTGATGGCCGCTTTGAGTTTGATGGAGGAAATAAAATGTATCTTAAAGGTACAACGGATCCTATCCCTAATTTTATGGCCAAAAAACTTATGAAGTGGTTAGAAGAAGGAGTGCCGTTAACTGGTTTGATCAATTTCTGGAAGCACCTGTTACTAAATCCCGATAAGGCTGTTAGAAAGCAGCTATATGGGTTTTTAGAGAATAATGGGCACCCTATCACAGATAAAGGTTATTTCTTAGCATATAAAGCTTGTAAAGTTAAAAAGACTTATGATACTGAAACCGGTGAGGAGCAGGTTCAGTTTAAGTACAATGGCGATACAGGTGAACAAGAAGAGAAATATACACAATCACTAACTTTTGCTCCATATGCTAGTGGTCCACATGGCACGGTAATTAAATGTGGAACACCTATAACTATGCCGAGAGAAGAGTGTGATTCAGATCCTGAAATAACTTGTTCCGCTGGCCTCCATGTAGGGTCAATGAAGTATGTTCATGATTTTGGATATAGTGAGGGTGTAATCCTAGAAGTTCTTGTAAGTCCTCGAAATGTTGTAGCAGTTCCGACTGATTACGATAATACGAAGATGAGAACATGCGAATATTTTCCTATTGCGGTCAACAACGGTGAAAATAAAGATGTTTTCTTAGAATCTGACTATACTGCATTTGATAATCCTCAAATGAAGAAAGATTTACAAGAATATGAAACTGCTAAAAGACAACAAATCAATGACTTAGAATCTGAGCTTTCTCAGAACTCTGAAATTGCTGAAAGTCTAATAGCTTAATTATAAATCAGTAAGTGTGGGCCCCCAGTTACTCGGTGGGCCCACTCCTTACACCTAATTTAATTTATGATAAACGAGCTTACGATAGAAATACCAGGATTTATTACCCATATAGGTAAAAGTAAAACTAAATGGGTAAAAATAAATGGACAAAGGCTCTACACCGGAATGAATCACCATCTACGTGCGCTTATAATACGACGAATGCACGAATATATTAAACAGTGGATTCCAAATGGATTAGATATTCGCAGTATGGGACCTATAAGAATAAAATTAGAGTTACATACTGTAATAAACCATGGGGATATTCGAATGTATAAAGGAGACCTAAGATGGCGTCCACCAAAGAAAGACTACAAACCTAAATGGGATGTAGATAATTTATGGATATGGATAAAAGCGTTTCAAGATACTATTGTTGAGATGGGATTAATAGACGATGATAACTGTCAGATTATCCCTCAAACAGGAGAAATCGAATTCATACCAGTAGAAACACTACAAGATAGAAAATTAGTATTTAAAATAACAAAGTATAAAAAATAAAAATATGAAAATTGACCATGTAAGCCATTCTTCATTAAGCGCTTTAAAAGTTTCTCCCCTCCATTTTCAAAAGTATTTAAGCAGAGAATTAAAAACAGATAATAAATCTTATGATTTAGGATCTGCTATTCACTGTTATATATTAGAAAATAGTTCATTCAATACTAGGTATGTAGTTAGTGACGTACCTGTAATTGGAGGAATGATGGGAAAATTTATAGAAAGTTTAATAGAAAATGAAAAATATCTTATAGAAACAACTTATGATTCTACAGAAGATACACCAAAAGACTTTATCCTAAAAGATAAAGACGAATTATATGAACATTGTTATGATATAGCCGGTTTTAAAACAGCGCTTACAACTGTCATAGCTAAACTCGATAAAGCAGAAAATAAACAATACATGGATTTCCTTAAAAGGGCAGAAGATAAGATTGTCTTATCCCAAGAAGACATGGAAATAGTTTTAAGCTGCTCAGAAACAATAAAAGCACATAGCCTAGCATCATACGTACTAAACACAGCAGAACTCTCAGGTGCAGAACCTGAAAAAGAACTTCTTTGGACACACAAAGATTTTAAAGTTAAATCGATTATTGATAATTTAATACTAAATAAAGAACGTAAATTAGTTACTATTGTAGACTTAAAAACTACTGCTAAATCTGTTTATGGATTCTCACGTGCTTATAGCTCGTATGGATATTATAGACAAATTGCTATTTATAAACTAGCTGCACTAGATTATTTAAAAAGCCTGGGTGAAAACCCTATGGAGTATGATATTAAGACTTATATTGTAGCTGTTCAAACTACGGGATTATTTGAGTGTGTGGTATACGAGCCGGATAGCCTGGACTTGTCTGTAGCCGTTGATGAATTTGAAAGCCTTCTCGCAAGACTTCAATGGCATCAGGATCACAACCATTGGGATTACCCGATGGAGTATTATAATAATAACGGTGCAATTAAAATCAAATTAAGTGATGAATCTATATCAAGAATTAAAGAAAGTTCAGGGTATAGTTAAAACAACCCAGACTTTGGAGTTTATGATGCCTTTAACCGGTTATACAAAAAAAGACTTATCTCCTTATCTAATAAATGCCTATTTAGGTGATGTGGCATTTTTAGATAAGTTAGGTGATTCTCCAGATATATATGTTTTAATGAAGTATAGTAAACATATATATTATTATAACCTGGAAAAAGAAATAAAGCAAAAGAAATGTTTTAAAGAATCTTATCCATTATTGAAAGGTACATATATTATGTATGTTTTTACTTTAAATAAAAAATTCATAAGTGACTTTGATAACTTCCAACTGGGAAAATACTCTAAATTCTCGTCTCCCGCAAAAAGTATGATCTTAAAAGATCGCTCACCAAACAGTCCCATGACATCTGTTTTAAGTAGGGCTGATTCTTTACGTGACTACTGGGAAACCCGATTAGACGAAATGTTACCAAAAGATTCAGAAGTATGGTCTGCTATAGACTATAGCGATGAACTTTTTGGTTTACAAAAGTTCAAAGAAGAGATAGGATATGTTGATCTACCCGCTAGCTTACTACGCTAGTTGGTAGGTCATCTCCTATCAATCTTTATTTTGAACACCCAGCCTATAAGTGAATTTTCCCTTTTTTGTACCACGGCGCTTCATGTGTTTAAGTCGTTCTTCTTTTATTCCTTTGAGAACTGCGCACTTCTCATACTCCTCTCTCTCAGGGTCTTGGAAATACTCAATTAAAACATCAAAAACTGTTAACTTATCATAATCTGTTAATAACCAAAAAAGACTATCAGGAAAAACTGTAAAATCATATTCATTCAGAATTAGTTTATAGGTATTATTCATAGAATGGTATTTTATTATTTCTTCCTCTGTAGTAGATAGAAACTCTACATCAGCATCTCCCGGGTCATAAAAAAAGTTCTCTAAATTTTCACTCATTCCTTTCTTTTATTAGTTTAACATTATTGTAGATCATACCATTTTAATTTGTCACCAGGATCAGTATAAAACTCTTTAAAGAGTAATGAATTTCTCCAGTACTTACCTAATTTAGCATCTCCCTTACTAAATTTTCCAGTGTCTCTCTTATACCTCTCAAAATCTCCGCCGCTCAGGATTGAAACCATATCTGACATTAACTGGGCAGTTAATTTACCATAAGCTTCCATACTTGTTAAATTTGCAGCTGGTGTTCTTAAGATTTCGTAAAAAGAACTTCCAAAAGGATTGTAGAACAGAAACTCTGACTGTACACGTTTTACATTATAAAGCATCTGATTTTCAAAATACGTTCTTGGTCCATCATCATCATCTCCTGCTTTAAATGCGGATCCTACTACAAATAAAAATACTAAACCTAATACTTCTCCAAAAGATCGTCGGAGATTAGCTTGTTGGTGGGGGGATAGTTCTTTATATCGTTTCGACGTAGTTAAAAATTGTAATTTAAACACATCCTTTCTTAGCATTTCCAAAAATTTTACTGTAGTAATATAATTCCCTTCTACTTGGGTTTGTAACCTTTCATTAAAATCTGGCCCTTTAAATTGAGACTCTTTATCATAAAATAGTTTCTCTATCCCTTCAAACCTCCTTAAATATCCTGGTCTTGTCCACTTACGAAATTGCATTGCCCATCTACCTGCTACATACTGTTGCATAGCACTTCTATCTTTTGTGTTATATATACCGTGCATCCTTTGATGTACAGCATGTAGTAATTCAGAGAATTCGGAACGTTGTGTTAAATCAAATTGATTTTCAACTTCAGGATCTAGTTCTAAACGGCCTTCAACCACTTTATAAGAATCATATAAATTTACTTCTCCTTTAGATGTCATAAACTTTTTATTTAACATCATTGCAAGACCCAGTTGTGTTTGAATCATATGTTCACCCGCAGTCATAAGGAGAAAAGTAGCTGATAGACCTACTCTCATCCCAAACTTCCGGTGGCCCATACGATTTCCATACTCATCAAAATCTTGAAGAATATCATAGTGTTCATTTAATAAACCAATTTTAGATTGAGGAGTTCTAGCTACTACATCTCCAATGATACCGATCATTCCGCCAGTATAAATCGATTTTGCTTTTATCCAATTTTTTATTCCGTAATGCTCACCTGCAAAAGCTTCTATAGCATTATTCATAGTTCCAAACGTTAAATTCGATAAACCAGCATGTTTATTTAGCGCTAAGACTCTTAAACTGTTATAGTACGAAAACAAATCGCCTACTTGCTCTGTACCAACTGTGTTATCTCCTACTTTAATCGTTCCTTCTTTCTTTTTACGTTTACCATAGACCTGCGCTTGGAAATAATCAGCTAATCGAGCATAACTAAGAGAATCAATACCTTTTATAGTCTGTGGTTTCCCTGTAACCGGGTCTATCGATGGCATACCAGCGATAAGTTTTCCAACCTCTCTATTCTTAACTGTTTCTAAAGTACCCTCAATTAATGGCATAATTTCACCCATCTCTTGGAAATTTACAGCCATTGTAAAAAAGTTCTGTAAACTATCAGATAAATCATAGCTTACATCTTCGGGACTTAATTGTCCTTCTTCATTTCCTATAGTTCTAGTATAATGAACTGGTACATAGTCTAATGGATTTCCACTTTCGTCTGTATACTCTCCATAAGAAACATCATCAGATTGCCTCTGTAATGCAGCAGAAATAGACTCTCTTATAGCATCAAAGCTTCTTTCTTTAGCAGTACCCTCTTTTTCTAGTAATCTTTCCCCTACTGAAGCTCTTAGCGATGGTATAGCAGTTTTCCTCCGAGAACTTGGTGGTAGTATAGATTGAGCATAGTTATAATTGTCTTTATAGAAATCGTAAAATTGTTTTCTTGGATCTTCTTTACTCATCGCCATAACAGCTTCATACTTCGAGCTTAAATACTTCTTCGGATCATGTTCCGCATAGAATGAATTCCAATTTAATGTTTCTAAATGAGAATTTTCTAATACAAATGCAGTTGTAAGAGCTGCAAATTCTGGTGTATATTTATTAATTGTATGTCCAGTGAGCTGTCCTTTTATGTTAGTTTCTAACATAAAATCATAGATTTTTCTACTTGAGTATAAACTGATACCGTGGCTATGTTGATACCTCTCTAACTCTTTAGTTAGTTTAAAGAGACCCTCAGTAGTCTTAGTTCCATTTTTTAAGTTGATAGTCGCTTCTCGTACTTTGGTTCTTTGAATTTGGACTATTTTATTTACCATAGCTAATGTAGTGTCTTTAGAATCTCCTACTGCATCTGACCATCTAGCCATAAATGATATATCTCTCGGAGCATTTAGTAACTGAGCTTCTAATTCTTTGACACTCATATTAGGATTTTTAGATAATCTTCCTAATGTTTCAGCAATCATCGGTCTTATTAAAGCTGCATGTTCAGTTTTTACAAGCTCTCTTTTTGCGATAGCTGGTTGTACATATTTTTCTAAAAGATTCTCATACCCAGATTCTGCTAAAAGAGGAGCCATTAAAGTTATATCATCTAGTATATCATAAACTTTTACAAAGTCTAATATCTGTCCTAGGTTCTTTGGATTTAAGGAGTCTGATTTTTGTAAGCTTTTTAATTTTCTATAAGCACTATTAATATCTCGAACAGCTCGTTTAGTATATAAGATTAATCCTTCTTTTTCAGTAAGCTCATCAAGCTCTTCATTTAATGTTTCTATTGCTGCAAGATATTCTGAACTATTACTTTCTTTTTTATACTTAAGGATTTTTTTAATTATTTGATCTTTAGCCTTTTCAAAAATTGTTAATACTTTATCTGCCTCTTCTTGCTCTTTTATACCTGCTTCGTCCGTTGTGGGAGCTACATAACTAATCATTTTCTTTAGAATCTTAGGGCTAATAGGCTCAAGATTAGTTAACTTATTAAGTGCTTGTAAATTACTTTGAGAAAAAGAGACTTTAGAAAATGTAATATTTCCTGCGTTATCAATATTTACATCTGCTTCTAAAGGTAATATATTCAACTGGTCTATTACAATCCCTTTATCTTCTATCATATGTTTATATAAAGACTGTTGTATTCTATATTTATTAAATAAAGTATTTGTTATACTGGATAAAGCTCCTTTAAAGTTTGGTAACTTCTGATCAATAGTAGAAAACTTTCCTCGAGCTTTTGTTTTTAAGTCCCATATAATTTTTCTACCATCTGATGTAAGTTCTATAATATCAGCTGTACCCGCTATTAAATCTGACTTATCTCCTATAACAGTTTCAGAATAAAGAGTACTCCCAGCATTTTCTCTGGCTAGAACCCATTCACGTAACTGTGGAATAGCTTCTCTGAAAGCTGTTTGATGATCTGTTGGTAAACTATTAATCAACTCTTCTACATTTCTTTTCTCTATTAAACCCTGCATTAGATTATGTAAACCTGTTCCCATATCATCTCTTAAGAAATCCCATAAACTCTGGACTTTATCTGCAGTATTAAAAGGACTCCCCTCTCTTTGATTTTTTATTGCTACCTTTTCAGCCATTTCCTGCTGTTCAAAAGGATCTTGAAATATTTCCATTAGGTTACTTACACGGTTTAGCTTAACCCCATCTTGCATATAGTAGTTATTAGAAGCTGTAGGAGCAATAATTTGCTTACTCTCTGCTATTAACTCGTTTAAAGCTTCTTTCTGCGTAAAAGTTTTTAGATATGGAATTTTTGATGATGCGTATCTGCCTACACGTCTAAACATTTGTTTAGCCTTATCACCCATTTTAACTACATTTCCATCAGCATCTCTAAATTCAATTTTAGAATTCTGTAAAGCGTAATACTTATGAACTCCTATATTCTCTAAGCTTAGTCCTCCTGGATTCACTCCTTCAATCATAGCTGTTGCAGCGGGCCCTAAGATGTCATATAACTGACTATTTAAATCATTTAAAGATTCTTTTATACCAACTCTGTTAAAGAATCGTTTAATAGAATCCCAAACTTTTCTTAATGTTCCCATTAAACCTGAACCATAATCCTCTTTAGCAATATTATTTGTATAAGTTCCTACAATATATTTACCTAGTATCTGTCCAGCAGCTTCTTTTTGAAAGTCTATCCTCTCTGTATAAATCTTGCTATAATCTTTAAGTACTTTTTGATAAGTTTTAGTTGATGTTACTAAATCTAATAGTCTTTGCATTGGTGCATTAGCCATCATTTCAACATAGAAGTGACCTGCTTCTTCAGGTAAAGTATACCGGTCTCTTTGTGTATCCACTTTCACTATTTTATTCAATATATCCGCAACACCTACAGCATCTATACCTAATTTTTCTTTAAGGTTATCTACTTTCTCTACAGGTATATTAAAGTTTTTCATTAACCAAGTTTCTAACTTGCTATCTAAACTATTAAGAACAGCTGTTTTTACATTAGGAGTTAGTCTAGGCATTAACCCACCATTTGTTTCGCTAGTAGTTGATTCATCTATAATATGATCAATAGTTCTTTCTGTTGAGCTTATAGTAGATTCCTCATGCATTAAGGTGTTACTAGGATTCATACTCTCTACACTAATATTATCAGCCTGCATCTCTACATGTCTAAATCTTGTGCCTAGAGGAGTAATTTCTTGATAAATCCCTCCAGTGTTTGTACTTCTAGTGAATTTAAAAAGTCTAAATTTATCTCCAGTAAAGGCTTTAAAATATCCTACGTATTCTTGAACTCCTACTTCTAAACTATCAACAAATACCTGTGGTGTTTGTTTTTTATGGATAAAGTATTGATTTTGGGTAAGACCCTGGGCTTTCCTTACTGCATCACTTGTTTCCAAAGTCTTAGCATCTAGTGTCATTAAAAGTCCTGGTTCCGTATACATGTTTCTTATAATCTGTTCTACAGCAGTATCATCAAAATAATTTTCATATGACATACTACGAGCCTCTTTCCTGAAATACTCAGTTAAACCTGAACCCTTCCAATAAGAAATAGGAATTAAATCTACAAATGAATTAGGAGATAACATAAAACCAGATGTTATTACTGAATACTTAACTAAGTTTTGAGCTAGAACTCTAACTTCCTCTCTAGGATCTTGGAGTAATTCAGCCCATCTGTCTGTTATTAGATTTAATTGTTCTGTACCAAGTCTTGTAGTATTATTAAAAGCTATGGTTTGTAAAACATTATCTATACTCACATTACTTTCATGGCCATATAACATACCTAAAAATGGATCATTTGTTAAACCGTACTGTTCTTTTATTCTAGTTAAAGCCTTAAGCAGAGAACCTTCTGCAGTAAATAAGTATTTTTGTACTGTTTTACTCTTTTCGTATATCATTGATCCAAAAGGAGAAGCCTTTTTAGTAAAGGAAAAGTATAATCCCATTCCATTTATCCTATCTGTCAAGTCAGGACTTAAAATCTTATCTTTTTGTCCTGTTGTTACAGCTATCTTCTTCTTCAACTCAAGGAATCCCGGAACATTATATGGAATGAACTTTGAGGTATATGAAACAGCAGCGTCTATTCCGTATTCTCTAAATGCTTCTAGTCTGGATGTAGAGTTTCCAATCTTTATAGAAGATTCATTAGTACTAAGATAACTAACAGAATTATTATAACGTTCAAAATAACTTAAACGACTTGTATTTTTTAAAGTCTCAGGGCTTACCGCTGCATTAAACCTGCTTAAGTCTCTTCCTATTTTGCTATAGCCTAAGAAGTCAGATAATATTTGTGTTTGTGGTATTGTATTCAGCTCTGCGCTATAATCAGCTACAAGAGATTCTTCTAAAGAATTTTCAGATGGAGTAAACAAAATATCATTTTTATAGTGCATACCCTCAAATTCTAACGCCGTACCTATTTCTTGGGTTATACCCTTAGCAATCTGTATATCAGATATTTCTGGCCCCGCTAAGTTTCTTCTCATAAAAAATTCTCTCATTATAGGCTGATTAATAAAGTCTAGCGTAACAGAATTATTAAATCCTATTCTATTTAAAAGCGCTACAACACCACTATTATATACTGTTACACCTACTCTCCCAATTCTTTGGTATTTAGCATTATCAAGAGACTCATTCTGATCTTCTGATAAATAACTTGAGATAAATGAACCGTCAAACCCAAGTATACGACTTAAATTAGTATGAGACTTATTACCCTCTGCTTTTATATTAATTGCATATCCATTTTGTAAAGAAACATTCATTTGTTGTGCCATTACATGACCTGTAGCCTGTAAAGAAAAGAGACCAATTAGCATTCCACCTTCTTTATTAATCTTTTCTAAATACATATCTGCAGCAAATGAATTAATATTCATTCCTGCCATATCTTGTATAAAACCTAATTTTTCATATTGTTTTAACTTATTAGCATATGTAGGTGAATCTAAGGGGTCTAGTATTTCCTTAACATGTTCTTTCGCTGTCAGGATACTATTACTTATATCAAATATCGCATTACTAATAGCTTCATCAGATAATCCTTCAAACGACTTACTTTCACTATACTTGTCTGCATTAAATGCATCTATCTTAGTGTTAGCTTTAGAAAGTTCTGGAAACATCAAATACATTTTGTCTACATCAAAATCAGATCCCATAATAGTAGTAATCTCTGCCGGGAACATAATTATACCTCCCATATTTTCAGGTAGTATCTTAGTTATCTTGAGAGATAGCATAGAGTTTTTTCCTTGTGTAGGAATTCTATAACCTATTAATTCAAGAACATTTGAATCATTGACTATATCCCCAGGTTTTAATCCCATTTTCACAGCTAGCTCATAAGGAAGAGCGACTTCAGCATAAATACCCCCATTAGCATGTTTTTTTATTTGGAGGGTTTTATCAATACCAAATCCGAATTCAGCTACCTGAACCGCACTCATACCATTGAAGCGTTGTTTCAATACTCTATTCTTAAATAATGATAGTAATATACTTTCAAATCTTTTTGCGAAGGGCGGGAAGGCTAAAGGTGCTGCAAATCCATATGCATTCATATCGTTTATTAACGCATCTATATCTAGAGCTAAGTAATAATTATCGGGTAAAGACCTACTATCTAGACTTTCTGTTATTACATCTCTAGTTTTTTGTAAGAACTTTAATTCTTCTTCAGCATATTTAACTTCTCCTATCGACGTTCTATTATCTAAAGCATCTTCATAGTCTGCGATACCTAATTCACTTACTAATTTATCATGAGACCTTTTAATACGTTCTGCATAAAGATCGTTGTAAAGAGTTTTTAAGTCCTTACCGTTCAGTGTAGAACTAAATACATTATATTTAGTTTTGTCTAATACATTTAATAAAATTAATTTAGCTCTCTGTGTACCATCTAATATAGTCCCGGTTTTTGTTTTAATTACTTGTGGACTTCTTAAATGTTTTGAAGGTAAGTAATTAATTTTTATAGTGTTTAAATCTTCGTTATAATCAAATACACCGCTAGCCCCAATCTTTAAAGCGGATACAAAGTTAACCATATCAATAGGAGTAGTCTTATTCTCCATACGGATACGTAACTGATTTAATGTAATTTTATTCTCTGCTGGTTCTTCTTTGTAAAGCTCTGTAAACTCTCTGAGTAATGGGATAGTTGAATGTTTAATCTGCTCCCATATAATACTTTCATTACCTTGAGAATCAATACTAACTCGATCTCCATAGTAATAAGTCTTTCTTGGATCTAGTAATAACTCACGGCTACTT